>OKSH01000008.1_pt1 | contig 208066 bp, 189 predicted proteins | sample 1601231 | NCBI WGS metagenome assembly OKSH01 (sample SAMEA3541596, study PRJEB24748) | human gut metagenome | biome: human gut; feature: human-associated habitat; material: faeces | place: China | collected 2012
ATTTCTAGCAAGGGTTTCTCCTCCTTTGTTATCCTTATTATATATTATACATCCCGTATATAAAGCAAATGAAAAAAGTTCAGTCTGCCATATATAGTATATAATATAGACTTTTGTATAAAATATCAATAGAATTACAGTATTTTTCTTATTTTTCTTCCGGAAATTCTCCAATATCAAAGGTAATTGTCTCAGTTGTCTCGGAATAATTTTCTAAATGAAGAGTTCCTTCCTGATCTCCCAGTTTTTCCATGATTGGGGCAATCTGCGCAATCTGCTCGGAAGATACGTTTTTTCCCAGGCTTACGCATACTTTTCCGATATACAGATAGATCTTGTCATCCTTACATACGATACGATCCGTAGACAGCTGATACTTCACGACTTCCTTGGACGTCTCCAGTATTTCTTCAAATATCCTGGTATCATCGCTCCTTAACTGCTTGTACAGCTTAATATCCTTTACCTCGATCCCCTCAATGCATGGCAGGCCCTCAATCAGGGATGACGACTCCGAAACCACCAGCCCCGCCTTGTCAAAATATGCATAATCCTCTCCATTACGCACATATCCTACGATGGGCTTCTCCTTCACCGTAACCTTGAGTACCCAAGGAGCCTTAAGTCCAACTTCCATGCTTTCCAGACAGGGGAGCTGCTCTCCGTATCCCAGCGCGTATTTTCCCAGAATATACAGCGTATTAATGGAATATTTATCACTTTGCACCGTATCGACAATCTCCTGATCCGTGCAATATTCATTGCCGCTGATCTCTATCTTCTGTACATAAAAAAGAATCAGAACGCCCAGCGCGATAATCGCGATTCCCAGCAGAAGGACCACCAGCGCGTACAGGCGATGGGACTTCTTCTTTCTTTTTCCCGGCTTTTCCTCTTTCTGACGCTTTTCTTTTCCCATGGTATATACTCCCTTTTTATTCTTTTCATCTTATCTGTTCTATTTTACCAGAGAAGACACGCTTAGTACAAGCCCCATTTCCAAAAGCAGGAACACCACCGACGTTCCCCCGTAGCTGACGAAGGGAAGCGTAATTCCCGTATTGGGTATGGTATTGGTTACTACTGCTATATTAAGGATGACCTGAATCATCATATGCGCCATGGCTCCCGTCGCGATCAGGGCTCCGAATAAGTCCCTGGCGTGAGTGGCGATCACGAAGAATCTCCAGATAAGGATCAGGAACAGGATTAAGACAAATCCTGCTCCAAACAGGCCCAGTTCTTCGCAGATGATCGAGAATATCATATCATTCTGAGCCTCCGGGACGAAACCGAGTTTCTGGACGCTCTGGCCAAGCCCCCGTCCAAACAGGCCTCCAGAGCCAATGGCGTAGAGTCCCTGCAAAGTCTGGTATCCTTTCTCATATGCCTCCGGATTCCTCCAGATGGCGAGACGCTCCAGACGGTAGCTCTCAAGCGCCAGGAAGATCGTCATGAATCCAATGCCCAAAAGCCCCATGAACACAAACTGCCCGTACTTAGGGCTGGCCACGAATACCAGGATGACTCCGATTCCCAGAATGATGATGGCCGTGCTCAAGTTGCTGGCTCCTACGAGGCCGACGATAGGCAGGATCATAGCCATCACCTTGATCATCGTACGCATCTTTCCCATATTCTTTATATCCTTCGTTATCACATGGGCCAGAAACAATATCACCGCAACCTTGGCAAATTCGGAAGGCTGAAAAGAAAAAGGCCCCAAAGACAACCATCTTTTGGACCCATTATACTCATCGCCTACAAATATGACTGCAACCGACAGAAGGATTGCCGTAAAGTATCCCAGCACAGCCACATGCCTCCACCAGTGATAGTCCATATTGGCTACCACAAACATCCCGGCAATACCCAGAAGCATGGCAAAAGCCTGCTTCTTTAAATAGTAAAATGAATCATGGAACTTTACTTCTCCGTTGTATGCACTTGTACTATACAGGATCACCAAGCCCATGATGATAAGAAGAAGTAACGCAGCAAGAAGCGTATAATCATGCTTCGAATTTCTTTTTTTAGATTGTGCCAATCTATGCCACTCCTTATAAGGAATTTACAATCTCTTTGAACTTCTCTCCGCGTACTTCATAACTTGGGAACATATCCCAGCTTGCGCATGCCGGCGATAGCAGTACTGCATCCCCTGGCATGGCGATCTTCGCTGCCGTAAGCACCGCATCTTCAAATGTATCTGCAAACAGGTAATCCTTGAATCCGCAGGCATCCGCATCTTTTGCGATCTTTTCCTTCGTTGCCCCAAGAAGCACCAGTTTTTTCACTTTTCCGTCAAAACTTTCAATCCAATCCGTGTAGGCGGAATCCTTGTCGTATCCTCCTCCGATCAGCACTGTCGGCCTGTTCATGGCCTGGATGCCTTTGATCGCGGCATCTGGGTTGGTACCCTTGGAATCATTGTAATAGGCGACCCCGTTCTTCTCCGTCACATATTCGATCCTATGCTCTACTCCTCTGAACTCCTTGATGCTTTTGCGGATCGTCTCCATAGGCACGCCATAGACATAAGCCATAGCAACGGCTGCCATCACGTTCTCGTAATTATGGGTTCCAAGAAGCTGCAGTTCATCTACACGGCATACGCTGACTTCTTCGCCGTTTCTATAGATGATATTGCCATCCTCAAGATAGATTCCCTTTTCTAGTTTACGCTGGCTGCTGAAATATAGAACCTGTGCTTTGACTTTCTTTCCAAATTCTCTTGCCAGGCTGTCTTCATAATTCAGGATGCAATAGTCCTGCGGCCCCTGATTTCTGGCAATGTTCTTTTTCGCGTTCACATAGGCTTCCATGGTATGGTGTCGATTGAGATGATCCGGCGTAAAGTTAAGAATCGCGCTCACCTTCGGGCGAAAGTCCACGATGCTTTCCAGCTGAAAACTGCTCATCTCGGCTACCGTAATCGTATTTTCATTCATCTGTCCTGCCACGGCCGTATAGGGATTGCCTATATTGCCGACAATGTATACATTATCCTGATAATTCTTCATGATCTCGCCCAGCAGGGAGGTCGTCGTGGTCTTTCCATTGGTGCCGGTGATTGCCAGAACATCGCCTTTGCCAAACGCATACGCAAGTTCTACCTCGCCGATTACCTGGATGCCCCGCTTTCTCATCTCTACTACCACGGGAAGGTCTGTAGGAACGCCGGGACTTAAGATTACCATATCCAGGCCATCCAGCAGTTCTTCCGGAAAACTTCCCAGTACCACCGATGTCTTCGGGCCTCCTCCAAGGCTGCTTAGCAGTCCTGCTTTATCCAATTTCTCATTGCCGTCATACAGCACCACCTGCGCGCCATGCTGCGCAAGCAGTTTTGCTGCTCCTATTCCGCTGATTCCAGATCCAAACACCAGGACTTTTTTCTCTTTTACTTCCATAGATATCCTCCTACATAGCCATTAATGCAATCAGGCACAGGATTGCCGTAATAATAGAAAATACTGCCACTACCTTTGTCTCAGACCATCCGCACAGTTCAAAATGATGATGTATCGGCGCCATCTTAAAGAACCTCTTGCCGCCGGTCTTTTTAAAATATGTCACCTGGATCATGACAGACGCCACTTCCACCAGATACACCAGGCCTACAATAATGATAAATATGGGCATCTGCAGCATATATGCCGTGGATGCCACGAATCCTCCCAATGCCAGGGAGCCTGTATCTCCCATGAACACGCTGGCCGGATATACATTAAACAGCAGGAAGCCAAGAAGCGCTCCTACTACCGCGCACGTGATTGGCGAGATGCCGCTCTTGGTTCCGATCGCAACCACCGTGAAGAATGTGGCTACCAGCACGGTTACGCTGGAAGCAAGGCCATCCAGGCCGTCCGTAAAGTTTACGCCGTTTACGGTTCCGATTACCGCAATGAACATGACCGGAACTGCAAGCCAGCCTATATTCAGATATTTTCCGCCGGAAAACGGAAGCAGCATCGCAAGGGATACATCCGTAAATTTCAGGATATAGAATGCAAAGATAGCGGTAACAACAATCTGCAGGGCCATCTTCTGCTTCGGGTACAGTCCGTCCGAACGCCTCATCACTACTTTCAGGTAATCATCCAAAAAGCCAATCAGGCCAAATCCCAAGGTTACAAATAATATAGGAAGGATCTTTGGATAATCCTTGATGTAGAACACAGAAGTAATCACAATACTCAGGAGTATGATGACGCCTCCCATGGTAGGCGTCCCTGCCTTCTTAAGATGGGACTTCACGCCGTCTTCCCGCTCTGTCTGGCCCATTTTCAGCCTTCTTAATATCGGTATGATCACCGGCCCCATAATTACGCACAATGCAAAGGATATCAACACTGGTATAAATACTTTATAATCCATAATCCACCTCTTCGTCTCTTTTGTTAATCAGGCAATTTCTTAACCTTACCTAGTATACTTCATTTCCTATTGTTTTTCAATGCCAAGATAGGGCAATATATTCTCAAATATATTCCCTACGACAGGCGCTGCGATCGTCCCGCCATAATAGACTCCCTGCGGATTATATATGACGCACATCCCCAGCACCTGCGGGTTATCCGCCGGTGCAAACCCAATGAACGAAGAGATATATTTATTGGCGCTTCGCGGCAGTGTCTGGGAGGTTGCTGTCTTTCCTCCGATCCGGAAGCCTTCCACCTTGGCGTTTTTTCCGGAGCCTTCGGATACTACGCTCTCCAGAAGCATGCGCATAGTAGCGGAAGTCTCTTCTGATACGATATTCTTCTTTTCCTTGTAGCGAAATTCTTCTACTTCTTTTCCTTTCGAATCCAGGACTCTTACTCCGAAGTGGGGCGTCACTCTTCTTCCTCCGTTGATCAAGGAACTGACCGTCGTTGCCATCTGCATCGGCGTAATCTGGAAGGACTGGCCAAAACTCATCGTCGCCAGTTCCACAAGCCCTATATTCTCCTTCTTATGCATGATCGTGCCCGCCTCGCCCGGAAGGTCTACGCCCGTCATATCCATCAGGCCGAACTGCCCGAAATAGTCGTAGAACCGATCCACGCCCAGCCTCAGCCCGATATCAATAAACACCGGATTGCAGGAATTCTGGATGCCCTGGACAAAAGTCTCTGATCCATGCCCTCCTACTTTGTGGCAGCGGATCTTACGGTCCTCCACCACCCGGTATCCGGGACAGCTAAACGTATCATCCAGATGAACCACGCCTTCCTCCAGACAGGCGGATGCAGTGATGATCTTAAAGGTGGACCCCGGCTCGTAGGTATCATTGATGCATCCATTCCTCCACATCTGATTCAGCGCATCCTGCTTCTTCTCGTCCGTCATGGACTCGCCGTTTTCTTCGGTGTTCAAGGTGAAGGGCTCGTTCAGGTTGAATTCGGGCACATTTACCATGGCAAGGATCTCCCCGTTCTGTGGATTCATAAGCAGGATAGCCACCTTGTCTGCCTGCTTTTCTTCCATTACCTTTTCCGCCATCTGCTGGGCATACATCTGGATATTATAATCCAGGCTTACCTGAAGCGTATTTCCTGCCACCGGCTCCACCCGATCTTCCGCTACCCCGTCAAGTTCCACGCCTCTGGCATCCGTTGTCGTCAATATCGTTCCATTAATTCCCTTTAAATATTCCTCATATTTTACCTCAAGTCCGATAATTCCCTGGTTATCTCCTCCGGTAAATCCAAGGACTTTGGAGGCCAGCTCGTTATAAGGATAGTATCGTTTGAAATCTTCATCTACCTTCACGCCTTCCAATTCCAGGTTCCGAATCTTATCCCCGGTGGCCTTATCCACATTCGCCTTGATCCGCTCCATAGAAGACACCTTCTCTACCCTGGCCCTCACCGTCGCCTCGTCCATCTCAAGGGCAGCGGAAAGTTCCCGGATTACGGTTTCCGGATCCTTTACCTGGCTATGGATCACAGAGATGGTGCAGACCGTCTTATTGGTAGCCAGGACGGTGCCTCCCGCATCCACGATCTCCCCTCTGGCTGCCTTGATCTCCCGCTCCCTCTCATGAAGGGCTTCCGCCTTCTTCTGGTAGTATTGGGCATCAAATACCATCAGATAGACCAGCCTCCCCACCAGCGCCAGAATAATTGCAGCCGCGCAGATGAATACTACGAATATCTTTTTCTTGTTATACGTTTTATTCTTCATATTGAAAAAACCTCACAAAAGCCGTTTCTATAATTTATTATGGCTTTTGTAAGGTTATTCAGCTAATTTCCCTCAGCGTCCGCTGATTTCTCTATTCCCAGATAAGGGAAGATCTCCGTCATGATCTTGGAGGACAGTTCTGTGGCATAGGAACTGGAGGCCTGTCCCGGCACGTTTGGCTCATCTACGACTACATATACCACGACCTCCGGATTTTCCTGGGGTGCATATCCGATGAAAGATACCAGATACTTTCCGTTACCCCTGGGCAGCTTCTCAGCGGTTCCTGTCTTACCGCCCACATCATAGCCTTCTACAGCCGCCAGGGAGCCGGTACCTTCCTGAACAACGCCCAGCATATAATCTTTCAGGATATCGCTGGTCTCCTTGGAAACCGTCTTCTTCATCAATACAGGATCCCGGTTCTCCGTTACGTTGCCGTTGTCATCCTGTATCTGCTTTACCACATGCGGCTTATAATAGTCCCCTCCATTGATCAGGGAGCTGAAAGCAGCCACCATCTGGGTCATCGTCACATTAAAGTTCTGGCCAAATGCGTTGGTAGCAAGGCTGGCCGCATCCATATTCTCAGGCGTATACAGAAGTCCTTCGGTAGATCCTTCTCCTGGAAGGTCAATCCCGGTATATTCTCCAAATCCAAATAGTTTCTGATAACGGCAGAATTCTTCCGTGCCAATACTCTGGCCAATCTCCATCAGCGCAACGTTACAGGAATTTTCAAGAGACTGCTTCAACGTCTGCGGGCCGTGTCCATCCCTGTTGCTACAGTGGATGTCGTGGTCGCCTACATGAAGCACGCCGCCACATACATAATTCTCGTCCCCGGTCAGAATCCCGGTTTCCAGTCCTGCGGCAATGGTAAATGGCTTGAATGTAGAGCCCGGCTCGTAGGTATCGCTGATGCAGAAATTATTCCACAGTTCATTCAGTTTTTCGATCTTTTCATCATCCGACATTGCGGCGAGTTCTTCTTCCGAGTAATATTTTGATATATCCCTTGGATTGTTCAAATCATAATTCGGATAGGAGGCTTCTGCAAGGATCTCCCCATTTTGAGGGTTCATTACGATAACCGCCGTGTTCTTGCTTCCCTCGCCCGGAGTCGTCTCATTCTTGTGCGCATCATTAAATTCCAGAATGTGCTTTTCCACGATATTCTGCACCTGGAGGTCAATGGTAGAGACCACCGTGCTGCCATTATCAGCCTCTTTGACCGTACGCTCGAAGGAGGAACTGTCATCCAGATACCCATACTCTCTTCCATCCGTTCCGTTGAGGATGGAATTATAGGATGCCTCGATCCCATTGCTGCCCACATTCCCATCGACGGTAAAGCCGATAACATCGCTGGCAAGCGTGCTGTAAGGATAGGTCCTGATATAATCTTCTTCCAGCCAGATTCCTTTCACATCCGGATATTTCTTGTCATCCTTGTCTATTTTCTCAAATTCTTTCGCCTTGGCGTAATCCACGCCTTTCTGCAATATATTATATCTGCTGGACGGGCTCTTATCCATCAGTTCCCGCACCTTGTCTTCTTCGATTCCAAAACAGTCCTTCAGCACTTCAATCGTCGGCTCGATATAATCCTTATCGCTCATCATCACCTTCACATCCAGGATCACGTTATAGACCCTTTCGCTGGTTGCCATCTTCGTGCCGTTGCGGTCCACGATATCTCCCCTTTTAAAAGGAATGGTCCGGCTGTCATACTGCTGCTGATCCAGGACCACCTTCGTGTATTTGTCTCCGCTGGCTGCGTTGATATAGGTGATTCTGCCAACTAAGAAAACAAAAGCTAGTACAATTGCCACGAAGAGCATTACTAGCTTTTTTTGCATTAGTTTGGAAAATCTTTTCTTAAAGAAAGTTTTTGTCTGTTTTGCCATATTTCCACCTATTTAGAATTCTTGTCTGACTGGGCTAGCACGCCGTCTTCTGGAATGTTCTCATACTGCTTCACATAATCTGTGGCAGGATTGTCATATTCTACAACCTGCTCCGGCGAAGCATATACCATTCCCAGATCCGTCTGTGCTTTATCGCGTATCTCGTCCAGATTGACGGAATCCATAATCGCATTATACTTGGTATTATTCTCTTCTTTCATATCCGCCAGTTCTTCCTGCATCGCAGTAATGTTCTTGGAACGGCTGGTAATCCTGGACTGAAGCTGGACATAATTGACACACACGATCAATGCCATCAATGCTGCCACTGTCAGGAAAACCACGTATGCGGAACTCATACGGAGGGCTTGTCTCCTATTTCTGCGCACCTGGCGGCTTGTCCTTTTCTCTGGTCTTTCGGGCGACTTTTCATGGCGTCTCGGCTCATATGCCGGCTTTGTTACCACATTGCCATATACATACATCTGTGCGGACGCGCTGTTTCTTTCACTGCTTCTTCTTGCGTACTGCTGTCTGCCTGCTGAATAATTCTGTCTTGCTGCCATGTCTGTCACCCCTTTCTATCTTCTATCTATCGGCACTTATCTTCTCTCAAAGATGCGAAGCTTCGCGCTCTTTGAGCGGCTGTTTGCCTCCATCTCTTCCTCGCTTGGAAGGATGGGCTTTCTAGTAACAATACTCCCCTTTGATACATTCCCGCATACGCACACGGGAAAATCCGGCGGACAGGTGCAAGGATTCTCATTCTTCTTGAATGCGCTCTTTACAATCCTGTCTTCCAGCGAGTGGAACGTGATAATGCATAGCCTTCCACCCGGATTCAATAGTTCGATCATGTCGTCCAGCGTATCTCTTAGAACCTCCAGTTCCCGGTTCAATTCAATGCGGATAGCCTGGAACGTCCGCTTAGCCGGATGTCCAGACTTCTTCTGGTACTTCATTGGTATGGCCCCTCTGATAATCTCTGTCAGCTGGCCTGTCGTCTCGATGGGACCTTTGCCGCGCTGGGCTACGATATGCTTGGCAATGTTCTTGGCAAACTTATCCTCCCCATAATCTCTGATCACACGGTAAAGGTCCATCTCGCTGTAGTCATTGACGATGTCCCTGGCTGTCATCTTCTGACGTGTATCCATCCGCATGTCCAGAGGCGCATCTTCTCGATAGGAAAATCCACGTTCTGCCGTATCCAATTGATAAGATGATACGCCCAGATCCAGGATGATTCCGTCGACCTTGTCAATTCCCAATTCATGGAGCCGCGACTTCATATCACAATAGTTGCTCCTGACTATGGTGACTTTCTCCCCGAAGTCTTTTAAGCGGGCGCCTGCAGCCTCGATGGCCGCTGCGTCCTGGTCTATTCCTATAATACTCCCCTTTGTTCCGAGGCGTGTGCATACTTCATAGGCATGTCCGCCTCCACCAAGCGTCCCATCTACATAGATGCCATCCGGCCTGATGTTTAATCCATTGATTGTCTCATCCAGTAATACTGACTTGTGTTCGAATTCCATATCTTCTCCCTCTAGATACTGAATCCGCTGGCTTCCATATCAGATGCAATATCTTCAATGTTAAGTTCCACTTCAGCATTCTTTTCATCCCATCTTGCTTTGTCCCAAATCTCGGCACGCTTCCCCATGCCGATGAACACTACTTCTTTATCCAATTTGGCAAAATCTCTCAGAACGGAAGGAATAAGCGTTCTCCCCTGCTTATCCAGATCTCCGTCGGTTGCGCTCCCTATAAAGAAGTAAGCAAGCGCGCGGGCTTTTTTATCTGTGGTCGTGGGTAAGGCGTTAAGTTTCTCTTCAAAGGTGTTCCATTCGTCTTCCGGGTATACATAGAGGCAATTTTCCATTCCTTTTGTTATGACGAAATGCTCCCCTAAATCGTCACGAAACTTGGCCGGAATGATCAATCTGCCTTTTGTATCAATATTATGACTGTACTCCCCTTTCAACATAAGAACTCACCTTCTCCCAGTGGTCTTCCACTTATCTACCACTTTGCTCCACTTCTCACCACTTTCTACCACTTGAAACCATTGTAAACTACTTTTTTATTGTTTTCAAGCCCTTTTTATAATTTTAGGCAAAAAAATAACGGGCAGAATTTCTTCTGCCCGCAATCGCGTCTGTCTTGCTGCTATTCACCTGCTTCAGCCGCATCGGCAAGGTTCTGCGTCAGATCATTGACAGCAGTATAGTCAATCTGCACCTTATCCTTCGGCTTGTTGGATTCATACGTTCCATAGGCGGAATACCCGATCCACCCGATCAATACAAGTCCCACGACTCCCACCACGCATTTGCGCAGGATGTTCTGGAACTTTTCTTTTTTCAAATTCTTCTTACGGTTTGCTTTTTCCTTCTTATATCTATCTACTTTTTCCTGACTCATAATTTCCGGCTCCTTCTTTCCAGGCTAGAAATATTCTATCACAATCCTGCGGATTATACAACCACAATTATGCCTCCATCGGATGCATACATGCTGCTGATTCCCGCCGTATCAAGGATCACCACATCCCTGAACTGCGCCTTTGCCATCAGCATCTCTTTCACATATTCCGCTCGGTCCGGGCAGTTGCAATGGGAAATCGCCAATATCTTATCCTTGGAATTCTTCAGATTCTCCACCACGTGATCCGCCATCTTCATCAGCGCTTTCTTGACTCCTCTGGCCTGTCCCAGCTGCTTGATCACTCCATCCGCAGTAGCGCCCATAACCGGCTTGATGTTTAGCGCCGTGGCCACGATTGCCTTAAGGCCTGTAAGCCGTCCGTTCTTTCTTAGCGTCTCCAGAGTCTCCAGTACAAAATATGTGTCCTGCTGGGCGATATATGCTTCCACTTCGTCTACGATATCCTGAAACTCCATGCCTTTTTCCTCGCACTCGGCAATCTTCATGGCTATCAAAGTCTCTCCCACTGATGCGGACCGTGAGTTAAACACATAGATATCTTTTTCTCCATGCTCTTCATGATACAGATTCTTCCCCAGCATGGCGCTATTGTAAGAACCGCTTAATTCTGCCGATAAGGTTACCGCGTATACATGATCCGCATCACAGCAGTACCCTTGCATATATCTTTCCGGAGATGGGCAGGATGACTTGGGACATTCCGGCGATGATGCCACCAGTTTCAGAAAGCCCGCCTGGTCAAATGACTCGTCATCAATAATATGACGTCCTGCTACATCTATCTCTAATGATGCCGTCTCAAAATACCCGGACGCCTTCATATCTTCTGTCAATTCTCCACAACTGTCAACAATGATCTTATAACTCATATCGTTCCTCCCGGCATGCCGACATCTATACATTTTAGCATGTCATCTATTTCTATTATATGTAGTTTTGAATACTACATTATTCATCATAGCATATTTATGCCAGAAAGAAAAGTATTTTATTCGCTGATTTTGATTCTCTGCGATACCCCCAGCGCAATCCCCATCTCCGCCATCAGAAACAGAATCGAGGTTCCTCCGTAACTGATAAACGGAAGCGTGATTCCCGTCGTAGGAATCAGATTGATGACAACTGCCACATTCAATACTACCTGGAGGGCGATATGGGCAAAAATTCCTGTTACGATCAAGGATCCATAAAGGTCCGGCGCATTCTGGGCAATAAACAGAAGCCGAAACAGCAGCATTCCGAATAGCACCAGGACGATGATCGCTCCAAACACGCCCAGTTCCTCACATATAATAGAAAGAATCATATCATTCTGCACTTCAGGAATGATCATCTTCTGCGCGCTGTTGCCCAGTCCCTTTCCAAAGAATCCTCCGGAACCAATGGCATAGAGAGCCTGCATGATCTGGTATCCACCCTCTGAGGCATGGTCTTCCGGATTCAGCCATACCAGAATTCTTCGCAGACGGAAGTTCTCGCTGGTTGCAAGCGCCATTCCCAGTATCTTCACTCCTACCAGAATCACTGCCAGTCCGGCAATAACGATGGCAATAAAGGGCTTCGTCTTTGGATGCACGACGAATACCATGATGCATGAGATTCCCATAACGATAATGGCAGTACTTAGGTTATCTGTAAGAAAAAGAACGCAGGCTGCAGAGAAGCCGCCCCACAGGAGAACCTGTCCAATACCTCTTAGCGTCTTTATCTCCTTGCCCATCTTGCAGATCAGCACCGGTATGAACAGAATCACTGCAATCTTCGCAATCTCCGATGGCTGCAGCTGCTGGTCAAATGGAAGCTTGATCCATCGCTTGGCGCCATTTACTTCTTTCCCGAGAGGCGTCTTTACCAGAAGCATCATGAATACGGAGAAGAAATAAATCGGCTTTGCCCATTTAATATAGACATGATAGTCGATCTTCATAACGATATACATGCCGATAAATCCAACGATGCAGAACAGGATCTGCCGCTTAAAATAATGCATGCTGTCCCCATAGCTTACCAAAGCGCTGTAGGCGCTTGTGCTATACAGCATCACCAGGCCAAAGCAGGACAGGAATATCAGCACGGCCAGCAAGCTATAGTCAAAATAACTGACGGTATTTGTTCGCTTTTTTCTTGTTTCTTTTTTTCTAGCCATATTTTACACTCCAATCGTCTCTATTATACTCAGATACAGAGGTAAAAACAACTAGGAATTTGGATGCCGCTGTCCTCGCGGCCCTGCTTACTCGTTGCCATACAACGCGATTTCTTCTGCCTGGAGCGCGTCATATTTGCTGCACACGTCATCTACACTTGCGCCCTGGTACAGTTCCAGGCACAGTTCCTTGATGGTGTTCCAGGTGTTAAAATGAAGCGTAAAATCCTGGTTGGGTATCTGCCCGCCTTTTGCCACGCAGGATACAAAACCGTCCGCCTGAGGCAGCGTTGAGGCTTGATTTCCTTGGGCGGAGGAAATCTTCCCCAGTTTTTTGGCAAATTCATTCAGTGTCTCCGGCGTACAAAGGTTTTCCACTATGGTCAAAGCTTCTTTTAAGTGCTCCGAGTTGGGATTCACCGCCACCCTCTGATCTGCTCCCACAACGCATACAGCCCCCTTGGGAAGTACAGGAAGAGCAGTCATCTCAACCTCAAAGGCATAGTCATCTCGAAAGGCTTTTTCGCGGCATAGCGAACTGATGAACGCACATTTCCCTTCGGCAAAAAATGCCGCTTCCTCCTCACTGCTTGGCAGCGTATTCAAGGCTTGATCCAGATCCAGATATCCTTTATCAACCATGGTCTGAAGAAATTCGAACCCGTCCCTCATATAAGTGCTGATAGGCGTCTTGCCGCTTGCCAGCTGTTTTACCAGTTCCTCGCTCTTTGGATCCTGGTACACTGGTCCCAGGCCCGCGCACATAGCAGGAACACTGAGTCCAAAATCCTTATTGGCCCCATAAGGAAGAATGCCATTGCCTTTCAGCGTCTCGCAGACTGTATAGAACTCTTCAAGATTTCCCGGCACCTCTAATCCATTCTGGCGTAGCATATCCACGTTCCAGATCAGTCCAAAGCCCGTGTAAGACAGCGGGACCGAGAAGACTTTATCATTATATATGCTCTGGCATAATGCATCTTCTGAAAGATTGTCAATACAATCCAGATCGGACAGGTCATAGATAAAGCCTTTCTGGTCAAACTCCAGCACATCCTCCGCCGGGATGATGTACAAGTCGTCTGACTGCCCGCTTTCCATCCGCTTCAGCAAAAGTTCCCTGTAAGACAAGCCTTCCTCCGCATAATAATTTGCATAATCGCTGTACAGGATAATATTGCCCTGGCTTTTGGGATTGATCACCTCGCTGCAGCAATCATTAATAGCTTCCGATATCTCTTCCCCTTGGGTAAATAAAGAGATTACCACATCCGGCTCGTTCTCATCGATATAGACATCCGCCTCCTCTTTTTTGCCTGCACATCCTCCACATAGAAGAATGCAGGCCATGCCTGCTGCCATCCGTCTTGCATGCTTTGCTTTCATCATTTTACTTCCTCGCTTTCTTCTCCCCAATAAGACCGGATGACCTCAAACACCCGTTCCATATTGATCGGTTTTGGAATATGGGCATTCATTCCGGCGTTTTTACATCTCAGGATGTCCTCTTCGAAGGCGTCCGCGGTCATGGCAATAATTGGAATCCGATCAGCGCCTTTCCCGGGAATCTTCCGTATATTCTTTGTAGCCGCAAAGCCATCCATCACTGGCATATGAATATCCATAAAGATCATATCATAATATCCTTCTTCGCTCTGCTCCATTTTCCGAACGGCCTGCAGGCCGTTCTCTACGCTATCCACCCATATGCCGGCACTGCTTAACAGTTCTATGGCAATCTCCCGGTTCAGTTCATTGTCCTCGACCACCAGCACCCGCAGCCCATCGAACCGGCCTGCTGTGCCTGCATCGTCAGGAACTTCCTGCGCTTTTGCAGAAGAGCCCGCGATATAAAAACGCAGTTTCTGCACCAGTTCGGATCGGAAGATGGGCTTTGTCAGGAATCCATTGATTCCTGCCTCCAGCGCTTCCTGCTCCACCTCTTCCCAATTGTAGGCGGACAGAAGGATAATGGGTATATCCCTTCCAAGACTTGCGCGGATGCTGCGGGCAGTCTCAACTCCATCCATCTGAGGCATCTTCCAATCCAATATGACCGCAAAGTAGTCCTGGCCCTTAAGATGCGCGCTGGTTGCCGCTTCCACAGCGGATCGGCCATCCAATGTCCAATCCACGTGTACGCCGACCTCCTCCAGCATGATCTGGATGCCTTCGCAGGTATCCGGGCTGTCATCGACAACCAGAACCGTATGGCCCGCCAGGACTGCCGCTTCTTGATCACGGGTCTCTGATAATTGCATAGGAAGAGTGACCGTGAATCTTGATCCCGCGCCCGGAGTGCTTTCCACACGGATCGTCCCTCCCATCATATCCACAATATTCTTGGTAATAGCCATGCCCAGGCCAGTACCGGTAATCTTGCTCAGGCGGTTGTCTTCCGCCCGCTCGAATGGACTGAACATGCGTCTCATAAAATCTGGCTCCATGCCGATTCCATTGTCTTCCACCTGGAATATAATGTCCACCATCTGGCTGGACCGGCGCCTTTCATTAAGCCGGATGGTAATCTCGCCGCCCTCCGGCGTATACTTCACCGCATTAGACAGAAGATTTATCAGAATCTTCTGTATATGCAGGGCGTCCCCTATTACCGTATCATAATCCAGAACTGAAGACTTGACATGCATCGTATGCCCTTTTTTCGCGAGTTCCGTCTTAATCAGAAGCAGTACGTTGGAGATCAGTTCCGGCAAGTTTACAGGCTCCTTCTTCAGGCTGAGTTTGCCGCTCTCTATGCGGGACATATCCAGCACCTCATTAATGAGGGCAAGCAGATGATCCGAAGCAACCGATATCTTCTCCAGGCTGTCCTCCACCTTCGTCGGATTATTCAGATTTGCCTTGGCAATGGCCGTCATGCCTATGATTCCATTCATAGGCGTACGGATATCGTGGGACATGGATGAGAAGAATGCCGTCCTGGCACGGTTGTTCTCTTGAGCCTGGCGCAGTGCCTCCGCAAGGTCATCCCGCATATGATGCTCCACGGTGGTATCATGCATCACAGCCAGATACTGCCCGTCATCAGCCGGAATAAAATGTACTTCCGTCCAGCGCTGCAGTTCATTGTCTGTACCCGTCTTATACTCTTTGCGGACTTTTTCCTTCAGCGCGCCTTTAAAGAATGCCTTTCTTTCCGGATCCTGTCTAGGCACTCCGCAATGATCAAACAGAATATCCGGCCCGGCCGCCACCTTCCCAGGCTCCACATCAAACAGCAGGCCCACATTGTCGGAAACCATCTCCACGCTCTGCTTGGCAGGAGCATAGACCAGAAATGCAAAATCGATATTGGCTGATATGTTCTGGAAAAGCCGCTCTCTGTAAATGCGGCCCTGCTCCCGGCCTTTCATAGCCTCCCGGCTCAAAAGAAGCGCCGTAATCAAAACCAGCGCAATCGTCAGTTCTGCAAAAGTAATGCCTACCATCCGTATAATTTCAGAAGATTCCTGCTGTAGAACACTTTTCGGCATGATGGAGATAAGATACCAGTTATAAGAATTCTCCATAGGAAGGAAGCACAAAAGGCTGCTCTCCCCTTTAAACTCCAGGCTTATGGTTCCTGCCTCTCCATTCTTCATCAGCTGCTGCAGTTTTTCTTTTACTTTCTTGCTATTATTCTCCCGATCCAGAAACTCATAGATATCTTCCGTGTTCGATCCCGTGCTCTCTATGATCCACGAGCCCATGCATCCGTCTACCACATAGGCATTTCCCGATCCTCCGCTGAATGTAAAAAGCGCAGGATCGTTGTATCTGGAAAGCGTCTTGTCCGCGTAGAGGGCTCCCACCTGCCTGCCATCCGACAGTACAGGCGCCTGAAACGTAACCTGAAGCCTCCCGCTATCCCCCACATAGGCATCAGAATAACTGCGTTTTCCCTTGGAAAGCGCAGTTTCTTCAAAAGGCAGGGCTGCCGCATCGACTCTTTCCCCGTCACTGTTGATTCCGGTGCCGTTTAAATCTATGTAATAGAATCGGAAGAATTCCGTCGCAGCCGCATAATTGGCAAGAGTCTTCGCCGCATCCTTCTCCCCGCCGCTCATGACGAACAGGCTGGCAGAAGACTCGATCTGCTCCATGTCATTTTCAAGTTCGCTGCTGATGCTGCTCTGGATCATACGTGTGGAATTCATCAGCGACTGGCTGGAACCCTGGTTCATCTTTGTGGTAATGCTGTTCAGCAAAGAAAGCATAAAAACGATGATAAGTGCCAAAAGGCAGATTACGCTGACTAAGATTATAATAGAACGCTTTTTATATTTCCTCATACTCTCCCCTTGGCTTTCCTCTAACTTTGCTATGATTCTATCACAATTGGCATCATCCTGCAATCTTCGCTACTGGAATCCAGAAATCTCGACGGATAACGCGCTATATACCCTCCCTTTAAAAACAACAGAACCGGAAAACAGGGTTCCTCTGCTTCCGGTTCTGCATTTCTCTATTCTATCTTCATAATCTATTCTGTCTTAACTTGCTACATTCTCTCATGGAATGTCCGGGAGATCACTTCTTTTTGCTGTTCTTTTGTCAGCTTGTTAAAGTTAACCGCATATCCGGAAACCCGGATCGTAAGGTTTGGATACTTTTCCGGATTGTTGTAGGCATCTACCAGCGTGTCGCGGTTTAAGACATTTACATTCAGGTGGTGCGCCATCTGTCCAAAGTAGCCATCCAGAACCGCGGTCAGATTCGAAAGCCGCTCTTCCTCCGTCTTGCCCATAGCCTGAGGCACGATGGAGAAGGTGTTGGAGATGCCATCCTTGCAATATTGGTAGGAAAGCTTGGCCACAGAGTTCAGGGATGCCAGCGCGCCGTTTCTGTCTCTTCCGTGCATTGGATTTGCCCCGGGGGCAAACGGCTCTCCTGCTTTTCTCCCGTCAGGGGTGGCTCCCGTTTTCTTCCCGTACACCACGTTCGACGTGATGGTCAGGATCGATAGCGTCGGCTCTGCATCTCTGTACAGTTTCTGCTTCTTAAGTTCTTCATAGAACAGTCTTACCTGCTCGCTGGCAATCTGGTCTGCCCGGTCGTCATCATTTCCAAAGGCCGGATACTCCCCGGTAATCTCATAATCGGTAATCAGCCCCGTCTCCTCATCGCGGATACATCTGACTTTTGCATGCTTGATGGCTGACAATGAGTCTGCAAGCACGCTCATTCCCGCAATGCCAAATGCCATATACCGATGCACGTCCGTATCATGAAGCGCCATCTGGGTCTTCTCATAGGCGTACTTGTCATGCATATAATGAATCACATTCATCGTATTGGCATACATATTCGCAAGCCAAGGCCGGTAGATATCGAGCAGTTCCATAACCTTGTCATATTCCAGATACTCGCCCTGGTATGGCTCATGTTCCGGTCCCACCTGCATATTATGCTTCTCGTCTTTTCCTCCGTTGAGCGCCATCAGAAGCATCTTGGCCAGGTTCGCCCTTGCGCCGAAGAACTGCATCTCTTTTCCAATTCTCATTGCTGATACGCAGCAGGCGATACCATAGTCATCCCCGAACTGCGGACGCATCATGTCATCGTTCTCATACTGGATGGCATCCGTATCGCAGGATACTTTTGCACAGAAGCGCTTGAAATTCTCCGGCAGATTCTTAGACCACAGTACGGTCAGGTTTGGTTCTGCGGATGGCTTCAGGTTATAGAGCGTATGCAGCATGCGGTAGCTGTTCTTGGTCACCAGCGTACGTCCGTCTTCGCCCATGCCTCCTATGGATTCCGTAATCCACATGGGATCTCCAGCAAATAAATCATTGTATTCCGGCGTTCTCAAATGCCTGGCCATGCGAAGCTTCATCACGAAGTCATCCACGATCTCCTGAACCTGCGTCTCATCTAAGATGCCTCTTTCAAGATCCCTTTCAAAATAAATATCCAGGAAGGTAGAGGTTCTGCCCAGGCTCATCGCTGCGCCATTCTGTTCCTTGATCGCTCCCAGATACGCAAAGTAGAGCCATTGAACCGCTTCTTTTGCATTCCGGGCCGGCTGGCTGATATCATAGCCGTACATGGCGGCCATTTCCTTTAATTTTCCAAGGAAATTAATCTGCTGATACAGTTCCTCCAGCTGGCGGATGTGATCCACATCCATCGTCTCCATACTGATTCGGTCTTTATCTTTCTGCTTTTCTTCAATCAGGCGGTCCACGCCGTAAAGGGCCACTCTTCTATAATCTCCGATGATGCGTCCTCTTCCGTATGCATCCGGAAGGCCTGTGATCAGCCCGCAGTGCCTTGCCGCCTTGGTGGCTTTGTTATAGACGCGGAACACCCCGTCATTGTGCGTGGTCCTGTATTGAAACTCGTCTTCTACCTTCTGGGACAATTCGTAGCCATAGGCCTTGCAGGCTTCTCTTGTCATCCGAAGTCCGCCAAAAGGATTGACGCCGCGCTTTAACGGCCTGTCCGTCTGCAGCCCCACGATGATCTCCTTGTCTTTGTCGAGATAGCCGGGCTTATAGTTCAAAAGAGAGGTAACCGTATGGGTGTCAATGTCCAGCACTCCGCCAAACTCTCTTTCCAGCACCAGCAGATTCTCGAATTTGTGCAGCAGTTCCTCCGTGCGTCCGGTAGCCGGCTTAAGGAACTCTTCGTTTCCTTCATAAGGCGTATAGTTCCTCTGGATAAAGTCGCGTACATTGATCTCTTCCTGCCATTTTCCTGTCTGAAATCCTTCCCATTGTGTAAACATCTGATACTTCCTCCTATATTCTGAATATGGCATCCATTCGCTGCTGCTCTCCTTTTATCCTGGTAATGATGGACAAAAAAGAGCAGCATCAAAAAACGATGCTGCCCAGACGGTCGGCTTGATTACAGATCTTCATTCCCTTGTGGTACTCCACATTATCCGTCAGTAATGAAGACCTTTGTCTACTTGTATGAGGAGTATAACATCAGAAAGCCTCAAGTGTCAACTCGTCATTTTTACTAAATTTTATGTTACAGCATCTCTCTCTGGCAAGCTGTGCGGGCGGCAATTCGTCCAAAGCACAGGGCATGCCCAAGGCTGTAGCCGCATGCAGGAACACCGTGGCCAAAATTGCCTGTATTCGCCACTTCTCCTGATGCAAACAGTCCGGGGATGATTCGTCCCTCCTGATCCAGGACTCTTCCTGCAATGTCAATCTGAAGGCCGCCAAATGTTATGGAGGTAGCCGGCTTTAAGAATACCGCATAATAATCAGGGCCTTTCAATTCATGCATCTGGCTTGCCGGCTTTTCGAAGTCTTCGTCAAATCCTGCGCGGCATAGCTCATTATAGCGATTCACCGTATTTTCCAGAACCTCCGGGTCAACGCCCATCTTTCCTGCCAGTTCCTTTATGCTGCCGGCCTTGGGGGTATCTGGCAGGGTAAGCGCATAATTCAGCAGCTGGAAGGGCTCGTCGCCGCAGGTAATATACCATGCGCCAGCGCTTCCCGTACGCGCAAGCTCGGCCCCAACCAGGCTGTGGAACTGATATTCATTGCAGAACCGTTCCCCGCTGCGGGTCACGATCAGCCCTGACTCTTCATTGACGCCTGCCCCGCTTCGATCATGAAGCAGCATGGTCTGGAGATAGGGATGCTGGTAATTTTTCGCCCCGATGGCTTCAGCAGCCCAGATTCCATCTCCCTGGCTGGAATCCGGACAGTTATAATAGTAGTCCTTCATCCATGGGAACTTAGATTCTACCAGTTCCCTGTTGGCCGCATATCCGCCGGTCCCCAGAATTACTCCCTGGCTGGCATGGAAAGTCACGGTACTGCCATCTTGCGTATCTACCGCTTTGGCTCCAACGACTCTTCCATCTTCTCTGATCAGTTCTGTCAGCGCCGTATTCAGAAGCGTAGTGCCGCCCAGTTCATGGAACCGGTTATTCAGCGGAACAATGAAACTGCCGCCCCATCCCATGGTCTGCCCGTCTCCGCCGACGCAATTGTGTATCCTCCATGGCAGCTGAGAGCCATGGGGCGCCTCTAAATCCTGTACCTCATGCCCCAGCTTGATCAGCCATTCCAGGTTCTCATTGGCATGATAGCAGAAATAGTTGATCTTGGGATCATCCAGGAAGCCGCCAGCTGCATTTTTCAAGAAGCCGAACAGTTCCTGTGGAGAGTCATAGATTCCCTGCGCTCTTTGCATACGGGTATCTGCCGCAATGAGCTTGCCTCCGGATATTGCGGAAGAGCCTCCCACGATCCCCTGCTTTTCCACCAGAACAACCTTGGCTCCGCAATCTGCGGCTTCCACGGCCGCGGACAGTCCTGCCAGGCCGCTGCCGAATACGACCACATCCGCGTCAATCGTACGGTCTGGCTTCTTCGCCGGAACCGGTACCGGAACCTTCTTTAAGGCATCTGCATCCCCTCCGGCCTGCTCTACGCATGAGGCGACCGCATGCACGATAGCGCCGCACACCACTTCCGCTCCCACCACCATAGGAACTGCCAGCGACTGATGCTCGATAATCTTAGGAATGTAATGTTCAAAAGGAGAACTCTCCAGGCCATATGCCTGCCCGTAGATTTCCTTATGCTTAACAATCTTAATGTCCGTGATCCGATCCTCTGAGAATGTAACCTCCAATATCACCTTTCCTCTTACTCCGTAGCCTTTTCCGGTATATGTCCCGGGTGTATAACTTGCCATTTTATCCGCTCTCCTTTCTTCCTCTCTTCTATGTTATAAATCCACCATAATTTCCTGGGATTGCAAAGTCAACAGGCTTGCAAAGAATCATATACTATGCCGTTTTTTTGTCGCTTCCCTATACGCTAAATATGTAGAAACTGTCATCTGCCGCTGGCTTTTTGATCTCGCCTCTTCCGCCAGAATGCTCACATCTTATCGGTTTTTCCATACACTATTATTGCAAACGTTTATGGAAGGAGCAAAGCATATGCCTAATTATCGCTATAACACATCTGATTGTACAAGACGCGGCCAGAGCGGCTGCAGCCGACAGCCTGCGGCTGCTTCTGTCCCACCGATGCCAAGCAAGCCGGCGTGCTGCGACGACAGAGCAGAATATGATGAGCTTAATGGCCTGCCAATCGCTATGGCTTACGTGCCGTGGCAGCAATGGCGGGCAATTTATGAAGTGGAAAAAGGATTCCACAGGGGTACGATATTCGAAGAATTAGATAAGCCATTCAAAGGAATAGGAGGTTGCTGCAAATGACAGATAACAGGCCTTGCCGCAAAGATTTATTAGACTGGATCAACGTAGTCAGTTTTGCAGTAGATGACGTGAAGCTGTTCCTGGATACGCACCCCTGCAACAAAGAGGCAATGGAATTCTTCGACGAATTCAAAAAGCAGCGCGTCCAGGCGCTGAAGGAATACGCCAAATATTATGGTCCTCTTACGCTTGATACCGCAAGCACTTGCACCGAACGCTGGAATTGGATCAACGAGCCATGGCCATGGCAGGAAGGAGGATGCTAATATATGTGGAATTATGAGAAAAGACTCCAACATCCCGTAAGAATCACACAGACCAATCCCAAGATCGCTCAGGTCATCATCAGCCAGTTTGGCGGGCCTGATGGGGAACTGGCCGCATCTATGCGATATCTCTCTCAAAGATATACGATGCCTTATAAAGAGGTAACCGGCATCCTGACCGATATCGGTACGGAAGAACTGGCACACATGGAAATGGTATGCGCCATCGTCCATCAGCTGACCAGGAATCTTACCCCGGAAGAGATTGAGAAATCCGGCTTTGACAAATATTATGTAGACCATACGCTGGCTTTATGGCCACAGGCCGCAAGCGGAACGCCATGGACTGCCACCTACTTCCAGTCCAAAGGCGATCCTATCACCGATCTGCACGAAGACATGGCAGCGGAGCAGAAAGCAAGAACAACATACGACAACATCCTGCGCCTCGTAAAAGACCCTGAAGTCTGCGAGCCGATCCGCTTCCTCCGGGAACGGGAAATCGTTCACTACCAGAGATTCGGCGAATCCTTAAGGATCGTGCAGGACAATCTGGACAGCAAGAATTTCTACGCCATCAACCCAGAGTTTGATATCAGGCCCTGCGGCAAATAATTGCCCTGCCTCTAATGCCGCTACTTTGCGGCAAAAAAACGATGCCGGTACTTTAAAAGTATCGGCATCGCATTCATTTATCTTTTATTTCAACAGCATAAATATGATCAGCGCGGCTACGATCAAAATAGCGATCGCAAGGATAATGATCGGCGCTTTGGACATCTTCTCTTCCTCTTCATAGTCATAGAAGTCGTCATCCGGCTCTTCCTGGCGTCTTGGCTTCTTCTTTCTGCTCTTGCCATCATCGACAGCCAGCATATCGTCATAGGCTTTGCGCATCTCGTCTTCACGTTTCTTCCGCACATGCTTCGGCGGAATGTTGGAATATCTCTGCTCTTCTTCCTCTTTCTGCTGCATCTTTTTTTGCGGAACCTTGAATTTCTTCTTGCAGTTATAGCATAAAAGATAGTTCGGATCCTTTTTTCCTGGTCTTAGTTCCTGACCGCATATTGGACATTTCATCGGAACGTGTCCCTCCTCGTATCGTGATAGTATTCTTACAGTCCTCAGGCTGCTTTCATATGCAAATATGATTTCATAGGGACATTATAATACATCCGACACAAAATATCAAAAAAAATCTGAAAATATTAGCATAAAGGATATTTTTCCGTCAGTTCTGCCACCATCTCCCTGACCTTTCCAACATTTTCTTCGCTCTTTTGTACAAGGAAGATACATTCTGCAATAACGTCCATATCTTCCTCGGTCATTCCTCTGGTGGTGACTGCCGGAGTGCCAAGCCTGATGCCGCTGGTCACAAACGGAGACCTTGGCTCATTGGGTATGGTATTCTTGTTGCAGGTGATATGCGCATCATCCAGACGCTTTTCCAGTTCTTTTCCCGTCACCTCTTCTTTGCTCAGATCTACCAGCATCAGGTGATTGTCCGTTCCGCCGGATACGATCTTCACGCCTCTTTGCATCAGCCCTTTGCAGAGCGCCTGTGCGTTCTTCAAGATCTGCTGCTGGTATTCCTTGAATTCCGGCTCCAGTGCCTCCTTGAAGCATACCGCTTTGGCAGCAATTACATGTTCCAGCGGGCCTCCCTGGGTTCCTGGGAATATCGCCTTGTCGAAGTTAAACATTTCCTGCGCCTCCTGGTTCCAGAGCATCATTCCTCCCCTGGGGCCCCTCAGCGTCTTGTGCGTCGTGGTTGTCGTCACATGGGCATAGGGAATGGGGCTTGGATGAAGTCCTGCTGCCACAAGGCCTGCAATGTGCGCCATATCCACCATAAGATAAGCCCCTGCCTCATCTGCAATTTCCCGGAAACGCTTAAAGTCAATGGTCCTTGCGTAAGCGCTGGCTCCTGCAATGATCAGCTTCGGCCGCTCTTTTAAAGCGATCTCCCTTACCTTATCATAATCTATAAAGCCATCATCATTGACTCCGTAAGAGACGATCTCAAAGTATTTGCCGGAAAGGTTCACCGGAGAGCCATGGGTCAGATGGCCGCCATGATCCAGATTCATTCCAAGAACCTTATCTCCGGGCGTCAGCATCGCAAAAAACGCTGCCAGATTCGCCTGGGCGCCCGAATGCGGCTGCACGTTGGCATAGTCGCATCCATACAGCTTCTTCGCGCGTTCTCTTGCCAGATCCTCTACAATATCAATACACTGGCAGCCTCCATAATACCTTCTGCCCGGATACCCCTCTGCATACTTGTTGGTCAGCGGGCTTCCCATAGCTGCCATAACTGCCTTGCTTACCCAGTTTTCAGATGCAATCAATTCGATATGGGAATTCTGTCTTTCCATCTCTTTCTTGATTGCATCTGCAATCTCGCTGTCTACCTTTTTAATCTCGTCAAAATCATACATTCCAGTACCTCCTAAGGTGTGTTTCCTAGTTGGGTACTATTATAGCATTATTGCGCATTGGTTCCAAGAGTAACTTCTACATCATTCTTCTCATATTCCCCGTTCTTGCCAGGAGTCTGGACGGTCAATGTAACTTTTTCGCCCGCCTTATAATACTGCAGCTGTTCCTGCAGGGTACTCATGCTATCGATCTCCGTCCCGTCAAGGCCTGTAATGACCGCCCCTTTGGAGATGCCTGCCTTCTGTGCGGCTCCGCCTGAGATCACTTCTGATACGTATACGCCTGTAGGCATATTGTACATCTCGGCGCTGTCGGCCGTAACATCCACGCCTTGGATTCCGATATAGCCTCTTTCATTTTCCGCAACCTTCGTCTTGGTCTTCTGGTTCATAAGGTTCGTAATAATATCGCTTGCATCAGAGATCGGGATTGCATAGCCCATGCCTTCTACAGTATCCGTAGCCACTTTGGCGGAATTGATCCCGATGACCTCTCCTTTGGCATTGAGAAGCGCGCCGCCACTGTTGCCGGGATTGATTGCCGCATCCGTCTGGATCAGCTTGCCGTCAAAACCGTTTAATTCCCTGTTGGTTGCTGAGATGATGCCGGTTGTCACAGACTGCCCATAACCCAGGGCGTTCCCGATAGCGATGGCCGGCTCGCCAACCTGAATCTGCGTGGAATCCCCGAGGGTAGCCACCGCAATCGCATCCATAGTAGAATCCTTAATATCGCTAAGTTTCACCGCTACTACTGCCAGATCCTTTGCCGCGTTGGTTCCTTTGACATTCGCCTCCACGCTTTCCTCATCAATAAAGGAAACGGTCAGCGTATCATTTCCTGCCACAACGTGGTTGTTTGTAACGATCAGAAGTTCTGTATCATTCTGTCCGATAATAATGCCGGAGCCTACGCTCTCGCTTTTCTGTTCCTGCACGCCGCCAAAGAAATTCTGCACCTGCTGCACGCTCATGTTCGTGATCGAGACTACGGAAGGCATTGCGTTTTTTGCAATGTCGGCAATATCCGAGGACACCTTGCTATCCGCTGACGTGGTAAGCTTGGTGCTGTCCACGGTAGCCGTCTGCTTTGCCTTTTTGGCGCTGTCCGAAGTGCCGATAATCTTTCCCGCAACGATGTTGCTGGTCTGGAATGCCGCGCTTGCCACCAGGCCGAACACCAGGCCGAGGCAGGCTGCCTTAACCCACTTCGGGGCGCCTTTCTTATTCTTCTTATGAGGCTCTTTTAAGTCTGGGCCTCCTGCATTCTGATTATTTTCATCCTGTTCCGGTGTATAATAAGTATATTGATTTTCCATATAAAAGTCTCCTTTCATCTATTTATCTTTGTCTATGTATGTAGTCTACTGCCAAATTGTGTTTAAATTGTGATGAAAGAATGACGAAACGATTAAATCCAATTCCCTATTAAATCCCGTATCTTTTCCTCGCTGCCCTTCATAGAACCCTGCGCCATTTCCGGCTTTCCGCCGCCTCTTCCCTCAAATGCCTCATTCAGCATCCTGCACAGAGGACGGACGTCTTCCCTTCTGCTCCCTATGACATAACGGTAGCCCGCTTCATCGGTTCCTGTAAACACTGCACATACTGCCGCGCCTCTTCCCAGCAGCAGGTTCATAAGATCTCTTGGAGCATTCCCGGAAAGCGAAGGGTCGAATACAGCCGTCACCTTATCTTCCACAGGAATCTGTGCCGCCTGATAAGACAGCAGTTTCTGCTGGAAGGAGGCCAGTTTGCCCTTCAGGCTGGCCTGTTCTTCCTTCATACGCTCCACCGCGTCAGCCACTTCATATTCCTTGGCACACAGAAGCGCGGATATCCTCTTGGCATTTTCATCCTTGATCTCGTAATCCAGAAGCGCTCTGCTCCCGCAGAGCATGCTGATGCGTTCTCCGCCTTTATACTTGACCATGCCTACCAGCTTGATCAGCCCAATCTCCCCAGTCCTCTTCACATGTGGCGCGCAGCAGGCGCACACATCGTATCCTGGTACCGTCAAGATCCGGACCTGGCCGTCAATTTCAATCTTGCTGCGGTAATCGAGTTCTTTTAATTCCTCTTTGGACGGATAGCTGATCTGGATATCTAGATTCTGAAAGACCGCCCGGTTAGCCTCCTGCTCGATCTCTTTTAACGCTTCCCTCGGAATGGGCCCGTTAAAATCCATGGTACAGTAATCGCTGCCCAAGTGAAAGCCAACATTGTCATAGCCAAACCGCCGATGGATCAGGCCGGAGACTATATGCTCCCCCGTATGCTGCTGCATCCTGTCGAATCGCTGCTCCCAATCGATTCTGCCTGCCACCGTTCTTCCGGTATCCAGCGGCGCTGCCGTCGTGTGGAAGATCACATCTTCCCTCTCCTTAACATCCAGCACTTCGACGTCATCCAGATAGCCGGTATCGGCATACTGGCCGCCCCCTTCCGGGAAAAAGGCGGTGCGATCCAGCACCACCTCATACTTGTCTTTTACCGGACGGCAGTCCAGCACCTTTGCTTCAAATTCCTTCCTATGGCTGTCATTATAATATAATCTGTCCGTCACGTCCTACATCCTCTCCGGTGCTTCAAATCCCAGCACGTCTATGCATGCTTCCAGCACTTTTTTTGCCAGTATCAGCAAGGCAAGGTAACTCTTCTGCCTGGCCTCGTTCTCTTCTGACAGAATCTTCGTCTCATGATAGAAGCGGTTAAATGCATTGGCCACGTCATAGATATATGCGCACACCTTATGAGGCGCCAGTTCTTCATATGCCGTCTCCATCACCTCATTGTATTTTGCCACTTCCAGCATCAGAGCCTTCTCGCTCTCATTATGGGCGCTCTCGATCACAAGTCCTTCAAGGGATTTCCCTTGTGCCTGATATTTATTCAGGATGGACTTGATTCGAACGATGGTATACAGGATGTAAGGCCCTGTGTTGCCCTCAAAAGAAGTGAACCGGTCCACGTCGAATACATAATCTTTGGATGCCTGGTTTGACAGATCCCCATACTTGATTGCCGACATGCCCACGATCTTTGCCGTCTCTTTTGCCTCATCCTCTGCCACAGTACGGTTCTCGGCAATCTTTTTATACATCTCCTCTTCAATCTCTGCAATCAGGTTCTCCAGGCGCATGACTCCGCCCTCCCTGGTCTTAAAAGGCTTTCCATCCTTGCCGTTCATCGTGCCAAAGCCCAGGAATCTTAACTGCGTCTCCTCCGGCACGATCCCCGTCTTCTTAGCAGCGCGGAATACCTGCACAAAATGTAATTCCTGGCGCTTGTCCACGACATAGATGATCTTATCCGGATGGTAATCCGCTTCCCTTTGCACCAGGGTCGCCAGATCCGTCGTTCCATATAAGGACGCTCCGTCGGACTTCTGTATCATGCAAGGCGGCACTTCCTTGGTGTCCGTCTCTTCCTGGACATCAATCACCAGCGCCCCTTCATCAATGTGCGCGTATCCTTCCTTTTTCAGTCGCTCGATCATGTCCGGAATATAGGCCTGGGCATCTGCCTCGCCCTTCCACAGGTCGAATTCTACATTCAGGTTGGCATAGTTCTTCTTCAAATCGGCCACCGATATCTTCATGATATGATTCCACACTGCCGTATAGCCCCGGTGCCCATTCTGCAGCAGATAAGTCGCATTTAGCGCCTCTTCTCTATATGCCTCATCTTCTTTTGCCTTCTGGCTCGCCGTCGGATAGATCTCTTCCAGCTCGCTTATGGTAAAAGGCGCCTCGCTCGGATACTCTCCCTGGAAACGATCATCAAAATACGGAAGCTGGGGCTTACGCTCCCGAAGTTCCGTTATGATCAGTCCCATCTGGTATCCCCAGTCGCCCAGATGAATATCTCCCAAAACCTCATGTCCCATCTTTCTGGCAATCCTCTTGATGCTCTCCCCGATGATCGCGGAACGCAGATGGCCTACATGAAGCGGCTTCGCCACATTAGGCCCGCCATAATCTACCAGGATCATCTTTGGCTCTTTTGCTTTTTCTACTCCCAGCTCGCCGTCTGCCCCCATATCATTCAGGAAGCCGGCCACATAGTCTTTCCTGAGCTTCATATTAATAAATCCTGGCTTTACTGCATTTACTTCCTCAATGCATCTGCTGTCCTTTAAGTTCTCTGCCACAGCCTCAGCGATCATGATCGGCGCCTTTTTATATGCCTTTGCCCCCGCCATAGCGCCGTTACATTGATATTCGCACAAATCCGGGCGGTTCGAAAGGGTCACCTTTGCATAGGACCTGTCATATCCGGCTTTTTCAAATGCCTCCGCCAGTTCGTCTGCAACGAGATCTATTATTTTCTTCATCTTGATTCCTCCTTGTTGATCTGAATAATATCTTTGAAATCCAGCATACTATTACAGTCTCATCTAGTTATTCTATCACAAGGATTTCCAGGCAACAACCATATCTTAAAACTCTTATTGCAAAAAATCCAGGAACGTGCTATATTATTAATAACAATTACTATTATTATATAAAGGAGGATTTTTTATGAACCCAAACGTTTTCCGCAACCTGTCCTATGGCGTCTATGTAGTGTCTTCCCTTGATGGAGACCGCAATACTGGCTGCATTGCCAACAGCATCATGCAGATCACTTCATCCCCCGCGACAATTGCTTTAAGCATGAATCACGATAACTATACCAACTCCTGCATTGCAAGGACCGGCAAGTTTGCCATATCCATTCTGTCGGAAACTTCCGACCCAGGCCTGATCGGATGCTTCGGCTTCCGCACAGGAAGGGATGTCAATAAATTCGATGACATCGATTACACCGTCAAAGAAGGACTTCCTATCGTCAAAGATTCCTGCGGCTACATTGTCTGCCGCCTCATTGATAAGATGGAGACCTCGACTCACACCGTCTTTTTAGGCGAAGTCATCGACGGGGACGTCATTGGCTCAGATCCTGCCATGACCTATTCCTATTACCATAAGGTTGTCAAAGGCAAGAGTCCCAAGAACGCTCCTACTTATCTTCCGCAGGAGGACGAGCCAGCCAGCGGCTCTGGCGCAAAGTGGGTATGCAGCGTCTGCGGATATGTCTATGATGGAGATATCCCCTTCGAAGAACTTCCAGATACCTACACCTGCCCAATCTGTCATCAGGGAAAAGACAAATTCCGCAAGACAGGTAATTCATAATTACAGACGCGCGGACGGTATGCCGGCCGGAAGGGAATCCCTCCTCTTTGAGGTTCCTTCCCGGCCGGTTTTTTTCGGCCTTCTCCCACTCATATTTCATCTTACCCTTGACATTTTCCCATATATGTATTATTGTACTATATAGATAGTACAATAGTTCTCAAAAGCGAGGTGAAGAGAATGCCATGGGATTTAGATAATGACCGCCCAATCTATCTTCAGCTGATGGAAAAGATCCAGCTAGATATCGTGGCCGGCGTATATAAGCCAGGGGACAAGCTGCCCTCTGTCAGGGATCTTGCACTGGAAGCCGCAGTCAATCCCAATACGATGCAGAAAGCCCTGTCCGAGCTGGAGCGCAATGGCCTTGTACATTCCCAGCGGACCAGCGGCAGGTTTATTACGGAGGATGAAAAGATGCTGAAACACTTAAAAGAGAGTCTCGCCAGCGAGCACATCCGGGAATTCATAGAAAAAATGAAGCAGCTTGGCTTTCAGGAGGAAGAGACTCTGCGGTTAATACAGGATGCTATAAAGGGGGAACACTAATATGAATCCAATCTTGGAATGCGTTGGCCTTTCTAAGAAATATAATAACAACTTTTACGCCCTCAATAATCTGAACCTTACCTTGGAGCAAGGCCAGATCGTAGGGCTGCTTGGGCCAAATGGAAGCGGAAAGACTACGCTGATCAAGCTGATTAATGACGCGCTGATCCCTACTCAGGGAAAGGTGCTGATCGATGGGAAGGAGCCCGGAGTCGCTACTAAGAAGATGATCTCCTACCTTCCTGAGCGCACCTATCTGGACGATTCCATGAAGGTCAGGGATATCATCCAATACTTTGCTGATTTTTATGACAACTTTGTGACAGACCGGGCCTATCAGATGCTGACGGATCTGGAGATCAATGCCAACGCCCGTTTAAAGACCTTATCCAAAGGCACGAAGGAAAAAGTACAGCTGATTCTGGTCATGAGCAGGGATGCAAGGCTATACATCCTGGATGAGCCGATCGGCGGCGTAGATCCCGCTGCAAGGGACTATATCCTTCACACGATTCTCAGCAATTACAATGAGAATGCCACGATTCTTATCTCCACGCATCTGATCCATGACATCGAGAACATTCTGGATCGGGTGCTCTTCATCCGTCAGGGCCAGGTAGTGCTCAATACGACGGTAGATGAAATACGCCTGGAACAGGGCAAGTCTGTTGACGGGTTATTCCGGGAGGTGTTCAGATGTTAGGAAAACTGATAAAATACGACATGAAAGCACTGAACCGCTTTCTGATCCTTATCCATGGGTTCCTTCTGTTTGCCGCGCTGCTGGTACGTTTCTTCCTGACGGGGCGCGTGCTTGTGGAGACGCCAAAGGACGGTACCTTGCTGGGCCTCTCCTTCCTGCTGTTCTTCCTGATTATTATGAGCGTATCATTTGGAACCTTCATTGTGATTGCCGTCCGTTTTTACAAGAACCTGTTCTCGGATGAGGGCTACCTTACCCGCACGCTTCCGGTCACCAGCGGCCAGCATCTGCTGTCCAAGACGATTGCCGGCAGCATCTGGGCGAGCCTTGACATGATTCTGCTGCTTGCGTCCTTTTATATTATTTCTGCCACCCCGTTCGTGGTAGACGCATTCAACAGTAATAAGGACCTGATTCTCAGGGAATTAGGGGTGACTGGCAAATATGCCGGTGTCTCTATGGGCGCTATTACAGCCGGGACGATTTTCTTCCTGGTCATCAGCGCTATCACCAGCGTGATCACGATCTACGCTTCCATCATACTTGGACAGTTATTCTCCGGCCATCGTATCCTTGGAGCCGTAGTTTCCTATTTTGCCCTTACCACGATCGTATCCGTCATTTCCTTTGCCGTCATGGCAATCTACGGATTGTTCTCGGATACGTTCCTGATTGCAAGCAGTTCTGCCCCGCCGGCAGACTTTAACTTCATCGCCTACATGATCGATCTGCTGAAGGTAACCACCGTCTTGTCGGTGGCTGTCGATGTAGTCTTATACATCTTGTCCTACTACATTATGAAAAAGAAGATCAACTTAATCTAATCAGCCAAACAGGCCATGGGATCCGCGAGGACCTCATGGCCTGTTTTATAAATTTCTTATTAGAATACAGCCTGGATCAGTACCATATAGAGGATCGTCCCTGCGCCGATGCTCAGAAGATTGTTCCGCTTCCAGACATGCAGTCCGGCTGTAACCGCCACCGCTATGGCCTCCGGCAGTCCATGAGGCGCATCCATCACGGGCGTAGCCTTCAGGCAGTATACCACCAGCATCCCGATTACTGCCGGAGTCAGTACCTTTCCCAGGTACTGGATCACAGCCGGAATCTCTTTCCCCTTCGGGAAGATCAGAAAAGGAACCACTCTGGTCGCAAACGTAGTCAAGGCGACCGCCAGGATCACAAGAAATGACATTGCTGCACTTATTGGCATGTCTCATCCACCTGCCTTTCCAGCCTGGTCCTTGCGATAAACAGGACCAGAACGATCAGAATCATGGACGGCAGCACGAAACTGTCCATCCCGAATACCTGCAGGCAGATAAAGGATGCGGCCACGCCGATCATCTCCGGGATGCGGTTCTTACGATCCATCCACTGCTCTACAAATATCACCACGAACAAGGCTGTCATGGCAAAATCAATCCCTTCTGAATTGAAGGGAATCAGCGCGCCGGCAAGCCCGCCGATGGCGGAGCCGATCACCCAGTAGGACTGGTTCATGATGGATATGGCAAACAGGAATTTCTCTTCCTCCACCCCTTCCGGGACGTTTGTCGTACAAAGAAGGGAATAGGTCTCATCCGTAAGCCCGAATATCATATACCAGCGTTTCTTTCCCATATTATGAAATCTCTCCAGCAGCGATATTCCGTAGAATATGTGCCGCACGTTCACCATCAGCGTCATGAATATCACCTGGATAAATGAAATCCCAGGTACAAAAAAATTCACAGCCAGATATTGTCCTGATCCAGCGTAGACTAGCAGGCTCATCAGCATTGCCCAGAGAAAGGAATATCCCTTCTCTGCATACATCACGCCAAATGCTATCCCGATAAACAGATAGCCGGTCAGTACCGGAATCGTATACGGGAAAGCCTTCTTAAATGCCATTTTATAACCAGACATATGCTCCCATCCTTCGTCTCTTATTCCTTCTTAAGTATAAAACATCGTAAAAAGGGGCAGTCCCCTGCATATTCCACAAGGGCCAGCCCCCTCCAAAACCTTGATCAGCTTCCGGTAGAGTCTTCATAAGCATTTTTTAAATCCATCAGCGCTTCCTGAAGAAGTGCATCCGACTGCACAGCCTCATGATACGCCGTCTGCGTCTCTTCAATCAGAGCCTGTACATCTTCATGCTGTGCGATTTCATTGATATAGGACTTTATATCCTCCTCTTCTACGGCTGCACTGACTTGATACCCTCCATCCTTGTCTTTGCAGACATATACGGTGCCAAGTCCCGGAACCTTTGTATAGATATCCTTTATCTTCATCTCATATCTGGCAAATGCCACATATGTATCCTTATACTTTCCAAGCTTCGTATATACCTTGATATTATCATAGGCTTCTACAAAACTTGCCTTATCTCCCAGCGACTGGTAATACTTGTCCACTACGCTGGTAATCTCCGGATATTCATCCATCCGAAGCGGATTGAGCTCCATATTGGCGCATCCTCTGTTCTCCGTCTTCAGATCTTCTGAATTTGTCTTTTGTGCTTTCCGGGCTTTCTCGTCGGTAAGGCTGAATCCTGCTACTCCGATCACCAGTACAAGTACGGCCAGGGTTATGATGATGCCTGCCCTTCCCCGAACCTTGCGTCTGGCGGAATAGTCTTTGCTTCTTCCTTCCATAAGACTACCTCCACTTATAAGCACTTAAAAAAAGTACACACCCGGGCGGATTCGAACCGCCGCTCCCGCCTCCGGAGGGCGGTGCTCTATCCCCTGAGCTACGGGTGCATGTATGATTACCTTTATGAAATTGCCTTTGTAATATTAACACATTTATTCCAAAAAGTAAAGGAAATGATTACGACATTTCCTTTACTTTTTTATTTCAGGCGATTTTTCAAGCTAGATCTGCAATTTTTTCTGCTTTCGGTCATAATAGTACGCATGGTTTGAAAGCACTTCCTCCGGGTCCACCTGCGTCTCATTGATCTCTTTCACCAGCCTGCTTAATTCCGCCTGTGCCGGCGCTTCGCTCTCCGGCACGATGATCACCTCATGGACGCTGCTTGGCAGCACATAATAATTTTCCTTAAGATAATCGCCGATCCTTTCAAGCCTTCCTTCGTAGAGGATCGCCGCTGCGCCGTAACTGCGGATCTCATTGCTTAAGATATACATCCTATCCTCTTTCCCCGTTTCTTCCATGCCCGTCAATTCCTCGATCACCGCCCGCATGGTCTGGAATTCATCGGGGAGCAGCACGCGGGTATTCCTGCATGCCCGCCTGTACACGCCCTCCATGGTCTCGCCCCACATAGCAAGATGCTCATTTCTTATCATCATGGATGCCGTACCATAGGGAGTCACTTCCAGCAGTACATAGAAGATCACAGCCAGGTCCAGATATAACTTATGCGGCGTGTTTTTAAGCATCTGACGATTGGATTCGCGGTTGACCAGATGATATATGATCTTCCCTCTGACACGCTCATAGTCTTTAATATAATCGCCTTCGAAAGAACTTCCAAATCGCACTTGCGCATACAGCCTTAAGATATCTCCCGCAATCTCCTCCACCGTTCCTCCATGCTGGAACTGCTGGTAGTACTCTTCCAGATAGATGGTGGGGGATATATTGATTCCCTGCTCCACGATATTAAGCCCCTGCCTCCTTGTGCCGTTATTCTTGACCGCGGTATGGATGGAAACGGTCACATTCTCTTGGATCCTCTCCTTTACTTTCACTTCCACTGCCTGGATAAACTGGTAATAAGTCATAGAACTCCTTTCCTTATGGCAGCATAGTATTTTTTCATGGTAACGCGGCACGAACGCGCCTTTGAATAGATAGAAAAATATGAGTTGATTGATTATGGTATTACAATTATAAAAAAGCCCCGCAAAAATTGCAAGGCTTTTTTTACAATTAGCATTATACTCTGGAAAGATAGTCTCCTGTACGCGTGTCGATCTTAATCTTCTCGCCGGATTCAACGAACAGAGGAACCATTACCTGCGCGCCCGTCTCAACGATCGCCGGCTTTGTAGCGCCTGTTGCCGTATCACCCTTGAATCCAGGCTCTGTCTCCGTAATCTCAAGTTCTACGTTCAGAGGCGGCTCTATGGCAAATACGCTGCCCTGGTAAGAACTAAGCTTGACGTTTTCATTCTCTTTTACAAACTTCAGAGAATCCCCTACTGTGTCGTTATTGACAGCAATCTGGTCATAGGTCTCTGTGTCCATGAAATAGTAAAGATCTCCGTCGTTGTAGAGATACTGCATCTCTTTTCTGTCAATATGCGCGTTCTCAAACTTTTCTGTTGGGCGGAATGTCTTCTCAACAACGCCGCCGTTAATAATATTCTTTAACTTTGTACGTACGAAAGCCGCACCTTTTCCCGGCTTTACATGCTGGAATTCCAGAATCTGGAATACATTTCCCTCAATCTCTACAGTAAGGCCGTTCTTAAAATCTCCTGCTGATACCATTCTATAATCCTCCTTAGTCGTGCCCGGATGGCACTATACGTTCTTTCACTTTTTTCATTCTATAATAGATTACGCCTTTTTTCAACCCTTTTTTACCGCATAAGACTCCTGCGGTAAAAGAATAGCACGATTTTCTCCAAATACCGCTTCAGAACGATCTGAATCTCTTCTTTTGGATGGATCGGCTTTACCAGAATATTATGGATTCCAGCCCTCTTAGCACCCCATACATCGGTAAAAAGCTGGTCACCGATAAACAGCGTGTTGCTCCTATCTGTCCCCATGATCTCCATGGCCTTAATATAGTTCTTCGTGGACGGCTTATGGGCATTGTATACATAGTCCGTCTGGATATCCTGATTGAACATCTTGACCCTTGGTTCCTGGTTATTGGAGATCAGGCAGCTCCTGAAACCGATCTTTCTAAGCCTGTCAAACAGCGCTATCGCCCTGTTGTCCGCCGGAGCCCCATGGGGGACTAGCGTATTGTCTATATCGAAGATCAGGCCCCTGTAGCCTTCTTCATACAATTTTTCAAAATCTATGACATAGGTAGATGCAATATACCTGTCGGGATAAAACATATCAAACATTAGCGTTCTTCCATTTCCGACAGCCGCTGGATTAGTTCCTCGCAGATCTGCAGGACTGTCTTGTCATCCGTATTAATTACGATGTCTGCTGCCGCTTCATATTTTTCACGACGCTGCTCCATAAGTTCAGAGATGCCCTTTACATTCTTCCTTCCGTTGAGCACGGGCCTGTCATCGCTGTCCTTCACCCTTTCATAGATGGTCTCCGGACTTGCAGTCAGAAGCACTACCCTGCCGTTCTTCTTCATCTCCGCTACGTTCCTCTCTCTCAAGGCAGCGCCCCCGCCGCAGGAGATCACCGTATTCTTATGAGACTGCATTTCGATCAGCAGATTTGTCTCCAGATCACGGAAGTATTCTTCCCCGTATGTAGCAAAGATATCAGGAATACTCATCTCTTCCCGTTCTGCGATCACTTGATCCATTTCGATGATGTCCATGGCAAACATGGTGCTCAGGTAATCGGATATGGTGGTCTTTCCTGCTCCCATAAATCCAATCAGCACAATATTGTAATCAAATAATTTTCTTGCCTGGATTCTCTTGCTGTTACGCAGAATGCAGCGGAAAACATCATAGATTTCCTCTTTGTACTTGTTATCGGCAAGTTTCTCTTCCAGCCTCATCTTCTGCTTTGCCTCCTGCTGCGGCTGCAGGATCGGCATTCCATACGTTTCCTTATATGCCATGATCTTCTCAATGATCGCATTACGCTCTACCAACGCGTCAATAATCTTGTCATCGCACAGCCCCAACTGCTCTCTGTACATCTCTAAATCATTCATGTCTTATCTCTCCTACTTCCTATCTACTTTCAAACTGTTCACAAGCGTATCTGCGCCCTTTTTTCGTAGGGCATACATGGTATACACACTCGTGTATTATATCAATATTCCCGCACTTTCGCAAGAATTTCCGTCTATTTTTTCAAGCCATGCCGCGACTTGACATAGTCTATAAAATCCTTTGCTATTGGGGCCAGATATTTATTCTTGCAGGTAACCATATAGATCAGCCTCCTATAATCCAGATTCTCTATTTCCAGGAATGCGGCACGCATGCTGCGAATGGCCGGCACGTCCGGCACGATTCCAACGCCGAAGCCTTTTGCCACCAGCCCTACAAGCGCGCTGTCTTCATCCACCATGTACCGGATATCCGGCTTTTCTCCATGTTCTCTGAATATCTGGTCTATCACGGGCCGCAGGCCGCTCTCTTCATTAAAGAAAATCTGGGGGTAGGCTGCCAGTTCCGCAACTTCCACGCTGCCCCGTCCTGCCAGGGGGTGTCCTAATGGAACCGCCGCAATCAGTTTCTCCTGCGCCACAGGAAAGAACTCCAGATCTTTCTGCCCCTCTTTCATAGAGCAGAAGCCTACGTCGTATTTTTCTTCCCTGATTCCCTTTAAGATATCCTCCGTCACGCCATTGTGAAAGCCGAATTCCACCTCCCTGTCCGGGTTCTCATTCAAGAAGCCTTTCACCACCTCCGGTATGAATTCTCCTCCCTGTGTATAGATGTATCCCATGTCCATGTGTCCGCTGGTTTCGCTCGTCATCGCTTTCGTCTTGCGTATGCCTGCATCCAGAATGCTTAACGCTTCTTCGGCATATTCCATAAATAGCCTGCCATACTTGGTCAGGACAACATTGCGTCCCTGCTTTTCAAACAGATAAGTCCCTAGCTCATTTTCTAACGAGGAAATCGCATGACTTAAACTTGGCTGCGTGATCGACAGTTTTTCCGCTGCTCTTGTGTAATGCTCCATATGTGCAAGTGTCACAAAGTACTGTAGCTGATTTAAGTTCATATTTTATCCTCCTTTGTCGATTTTTACCAAGTATAGCACAATCCATAGACAAATTCTATCATCTTCGCCAAAAACATGAATTTGTTTTATATTTAACGATGAATTATAATCCAGATAAAGAGTTAAACCAACGGTTTACCAACTGAAAAAATTGGAGGATGATACTATGAAGAATAACTATCCACACGTTTTTTCCCCACTTTCCTTAAGGGGAATGACCATGCGAAACCGAGTTGCGATGATGCCCATGGGGAGCGATTTTGCAGGGCATGACGGCCAGTTAAGCGACGAGCATATCAAATACTATGAGTTAAGAGCCCGGGGCGGCACAGGCCTGATCATCGTAGAGAATATCTGCGTCAGATATCCAGAGGGCTCCAATGGGACTACCCAGCTGCGGATCGACAAGGACTGCTATATCCCCCGCCTGTTTACGCTCACGGAAGCCTGTCACCGTCACGGCGCATGCATGGGCATCCAGATTAACCACGCCGGCGCGTCCGCTATGGCGTCCCGCATCGGCATGCAGCCGGTCTCCGCATCCAATCTTCCTTCCAAGGCCGGCGGAGACATTCCGCGTCCCCTTTCCAAGGAAGAATTAGAAAGCATTGCCAAGGACTACGGCGCTGCCGCAAGACGCGCCGTTAACGCGGGGTTTGACCTGATCGAGATTCACGCCGGCCACTCCTACCTGATCAGCCAGTTCCTGTCGCCTACCATGAATAACCGCACCGATGAATTTGGCGGCTGTGCCAAGAACCGCGCAAGATTCTGCCGCATGGTCATTGACGAAGTAAGAAAAGCCATCGGGCCAAGAGTTCCCATCTCCCTTCGTCTCAGCGTTGATGAATTGGTGGAAGGCGGCAATACCGTGGATGACTGCCTGGAATACCTGGAATATCTCAACGATGAAGTAGATCTTTTTGATACCTCTTCCGGGCTGAATCCTTCGATCCAATACCAGATTGATGCCAACTATCTGGAAGACGGCTGGCGCGCTTATATGGCCAAGGCTGTCCGGGACAAGTTCGGCAAGCCCACGATTGCCATCGGCAATATCCGCAATCCCCAGGTTGCGGAGGATATCCTGGCAAGAGGCGATGCGGACTTGATCGGCATGGGCCGCGGACTGATCGCCGATCCTGACTGGTGCAACAAAGCCAGATACGGGGATGTAAGAGACATCCGCAAATGCATCTCCTGTAATGTCGGATGCGTAGGAAACCGTATCGGAGGCAACAAGCCCCTTAGATGCACCATCAATCCGGATCTCATCAATGGAGAATCCTATCAAAAGGCAGCCGTCAAAAAGCCTTGCCGCGTAGTCGTCGTAGGCGCAGGAACCGCTGGACTGGAAGCCGCCTGCACCGCGGCGGAGGTCGGATGCAATGTTACGCTGCTGGAAAAGAAGGATTCCATAGGAGGCCTTTCTGTAGAAATCTCCAAGATTCCTGCCAAGAAAAGGCTTGCGGACTTCCCTGCCTACTTGAAGCACCGCGCCTCCAAGCTGGAAAACCTTGAAATCCTCACCGGCGTGGATGCTACCTTGGACGTGATCAAGGAACAAAACCCTCAGCTTGTTGTCAATGCGACAGGCTCGATCCCCCTTCTTCCTCCGATTGAAGGGCTTCATGAAAGCCTTAAGAATGAGGAGGCCTGCGTATACTCTATTTTGGACATGATTGACCAGATAGACTCCTACCCCGAAGACATGATCGGCAAAAAAGTGGTCGTCATCGGCGGCGGGGCAGTCGGCCTGGATGTGGTGGAATTCTTCGCTCCCCGCGGGGCAGATACTGCCATCGTCGAGATGCTTCCGATGATCGGAAACGGGCTGGATGCCTCTTCTACCGCCAGCATGAAAGAATGTATGGAGAAGCACCAGGTCAGACAGATGACGAACACCGCGCTGATGAAAGTAAATCCTCATTCCTTCCTGGTAAAATACGATGGCAAAGAGGAAGAACTGCACTTTGATTATGGATTCGTATGCCTGGGTATGAAGGCAAACGCGCCAATCTGGGACGCGATCGCAGAAGGGTTCGAGGGTACGGATACGGAAATCATCAATATCGGCGACTCGGTCCGTGCAAGACGCATCATCGACGGAACGGACGCTGGCCGCCACCTGGTGTTGAATACGCTGGAGCGGCTTGGCTATCTGGACTAGCAAAGCGACAAACGAAAAACAGCATGGGAAATTGCCCATGCTGTTTTTCTAATCTTCTATCTAACTTTTATTTAAGTCTATCCAGCTGCTTTCCTACGTCCTTTCGGAATCGCTCCCATGCCTTCTCATTTTCCACGAAATACTTTGGACAATCCTTTCCGGTCACATCATAGTGGCGTATCACGTCATTTTCATCCAAATCGAACTTCAGACACAGCCAGGCACTTAATTCCACCATAGATTGATAAGTCTTATCGTTAAACTTCCCAGACTCATCCGGATGGCAGCACTCGATGGATACCGTGTCAATGTTCCGGCTGTTGGACGCATAGGCCTCCTCCCAGGTGGGAACGCACTGGACGATCTCTCCTTCCAGGCCTACCACAAAGTTGCTGCTCACCTTGGTCTCGTGGCTGTCTTTGAGGTTTTCAAAATAATTCCGGTTGTCCATGGCTGTCGCTCCGGGATTGGCGGTATAGTGCACGACAACGCCTGTAATCTTTTTCGACTCCGTTCCCGGCCTGGAATACGGGTTCACCGTCAGAAGTTCCACGTCGATGTCCGGCCTTGCCGCATCGATATCCTTCCCTTTCAGTTCCACATATTCGTCCGTAAACCAGGCAGGCTTGACAAGCCTCAGTATTCCAAATAAGACTGCCAGGACTAATAATATAAGAAGCCCCAGGCGGATATTACGCTGGATCTTTCTCTTTCGCTGCGCATCCGTTAATTTTCTATGGTAATTCCTCTTCTTTCTCATTCATACTCTCCGTAAACTTTTCATTCGTTTATCTGGTATTATCATACCATATAATCCGCAGCTTTTTATGAAAAGTTACTTATGATTTTCTGAAGATTCACAGGTTATTCCCCTTTGATAAACCGATACGCCGTTGTCGTCTCATATATCTCCCCGGCCTTTACTTCCGGGCCTTCAAAGTGATCCTTGTGCACTGCGTCCGGGAAATACTGGGTCTCAAAGCAGGCTGCCTGGCGCATGTTATAGACTGCCCCTTCCTTGCCCTTTTCATGATCCACAAAATTAGCCGTGTAGAATTGCAAGCCCGGAAGGTCCGTGTATACCTCCATGGCAATCCCGGACTCCTTCGAGCGCATAAAAGCCGCCTTGCGATACCCCTTTTTGTTCAGTACCCAGTTATGGTCATAGCCCTTGCCGAATTCCAGCGCCTCATAGGCTTCATCTATCTCTGCCCCTATAGGCTTTAACTGCCTGAAGTCCATCGGCGTGCCGCTAACCGGCACGATCTCTCCCGTAGGAATGGACTGGCTGTCTGCCCTGGCATAGGCATCCGCATCCAGCATCACTTCCTGGGCAAGCACGGTGCCGGATGCATGGCCGGACAGATTAAAATAACTATGGTTGGTCAGATTTATCAAGGTATCCGCATCCGGAACTGCCCGGTAATGAATCTTTATCTCGTTGTCCTTCGTCAATGTATACGTCACGCTGATCTTTACATTCCCCGGGAATCCCTGGTCTCCGGAAGGACTGTCCAACAGAAATTCCACATAGTCTTCCCCAGTCTTCCCGGTCTTCCATATTCTTTTATTGTAAAAATCCCTGCCGCCGTGGAGGGCGTTCTGCCCATCGTTACGCGTCAGTTCATAGGTTCTTCCGCCCAGCTGGAATACTCCGTTTCCAATACGGTTTGCGACCCTTCCTATCGTAGCGCCGAAAAATGCATTCCCCGCCTCATATCCTTGTACCTCATCATAACCCAGCACCACATCCAGAAGTCTTCCTTCCTTGTCAGGAACCCTTACCTGTACCAGCGCAGCCCCATAATCGGATACTTTTATCTCCATGCCCTTGCCATTCTGAATCGTAAAAAGTCTTGCCTCTTCTCCCTTAGATGTCATTCCGAAACTATGCGTCATCTCTTTGCCTCCTTTGAATTACAAATCTGAATTCCCTGTTTCCATCTGACGGCAGACGGTATTCCTCATGGACGGGAGCGCCCCAGCTGTCATCCCCTCCTACCCCCATCTGCGCGCCCATAATGCGTACCCAGGTATAATGAGGAATGGGCAGCTCCTCCAAGTGGGTGGCCATCTCCAGTTCATATTCGCTGCAGGGGAGCACGCTCTGCGCAAATGGCGCATCCTCGCAGGCAAAACGTATTCCGTTTCCCTGCTCATCCGTCACTTCCATCCACCGGACTCCCATACGGCCCGCGCACTCCTGAGGAATCAGGTAGCCGGATAGATTCTCGCTGGCCGTTCCTTCATAGACGCCAAGCCTGGCGCCTTCCATGCGGTCTGCGTAATTTTCCTCCGGGCCATAGCCATAATACCTGATCTTATGATATCTTTCTTTCAGGCGAAAGTCCATACTGAAAGCAGGCATATCCGCAAGTCCGCTGGCTCCCTTGTAAAGAGCATGGATATGGATCGCTCCGTCCCCGCTGACCTTATAGGATGTATACGCCTTTGTTGCAGGATTGGTGGGAAGCAGATGCTCAAATACTATGCCTGCCTCATCGTCCGCTTTGGATACAATACAATCGCCAGTCTTCTGGAACAAGCCTGCCGTCATCCACTGCGCCGCTTCATACCCGAAGCCTGCCCCTCGGTCATTGTCTGTCATCGCGCGCCAGAAGGAGAGTCTGGGGGCTCTGGTGATATACTCTGCCCCGTCGTAGCACAGCGAGGAGATTCCCCCCTCCGCCTTAGAGAACATGACGCTGAATCCTTCGCCTCTGACTCCGATATTCGCATCCCCGTTTATAATCTCCAAAGACTTTCTCTTATAGAATCTTTCCCCTTCGATCTTCTTGACGTGCTGCCCAAAACAGATCTCATGCCCCTTATTTGCCCAGGCCGTATCCTCTTCCAGCCGGACAGATACTTCATACACATACTCTCCCGGATGATCCATGCCTGGATACTTCATCTTCACATACCGGGTGGAGCCAGGCATAACTTCCTCTTTCATTTCCTTCTGAAACAGGCAGGTTCCCTCACGCATGATCCTGCATACAAAGACATAGCCCCCGGTGGAAAGGAATAGATTCTCATTTTGAACCTCAAATCCTTCTTCATCCGGCCTGACCTTTACATTGGAATACAGAGCCTTCACTTCCTGCGCTTTGGGCGAGGCCTTTCTTGTAGCGTAGACGATGCCGTTTGCGCAGAATTCATAGTCTGTCGGCCGGTCATCGTAATCGCCGCCATATGCCTGCACTTCTTCGCCCTGCTCATTCAGCCTTAAGAGGGACTGGTCGATATAATCCCAGATAAATCCGCCCTGATACCGTTCATATTTTTGCTCCAGCCGGGTATACAGCCCCAGTCCTCCGGTGGAATTCCCCATGGAATGCATATATTCGCAGCTGATATAGGGCTTCTGCGAGTTATGTTTAAGGTAATCTTCGATCTCGTCAGGCTTGGCATACATCCGGCTCTCCATATCGCTGATATGGCTGTATGCGCGGTTCCAGAACACGCCCTCATAGTGTACCAGCCTGGATTGGTCATTCCTATGAAAATACTCCGACATCGCCTCTATATTCTTTCCCGCATAGGATTCGTTTCCACAGGACCAGATCAGGATGCAAGGATGGTTCTTATCCCTTTGGAACATAGACTTCGCCCGGTCAAGGACAGCGCCCCTCCACTCGGGAAGGTCTCCCGGCACATGACAGGATGGGTCGCATGTCCCCATCTTCTGCCAGGAGCCATGGCTTTCCAAGTTGGCCTCATCCATCAGATAGATGCCGTATTCATCGCACAGGCGATACCACAGACTTTGGTTTGGATAATGGGATGTCCTTACGGCATTGATATTATGCTGCTTCAGGAACCGGATATCCCACAGCATATCCTCCCGGGTAATGGCGCGTCCTCTTCTGGCATCAAATTCATGACGGTTAATTCCTTTGAATAGGATTCTTTTTCCATTGAGGCACATGACATTGTCAATCAGCTCGAACCGGCGAAAGCCAATCTTCTGAGGGACCACCTCTATCAGTTCTCCCTTCCTGCTTCTAAGGCAGACAAGAAGGGTGTAAAGCCGTGGGATCTCCGCGCTCCAGGGCTGTATCTTTAATCCTTCTTCCCGAAATGCAAGACTTAGGGCGCCTTCCTGATTCTTCTTAAGCAGTTCCCTTCCCAGGCTATCCTGAAGGATCAGCTGCACCTGGCAGTCTGCATCCCCCAAAAGTTCTAAGGATACCGCCAGGGTTCCTCCTTCATACGCATCGTCCAGCCCTGCCTCCACGTGCAGATCCCTTACATGCGTCCTTGGCACCCCATATAAGTATACTTCCCGGAAAATTCCGGAAAAACGGAAGAAATCCTGATCCTCCAGCCAGCTTGCGCTGCTTCTTTTATATACTTCCACGGCCAGCTTGTTTATGCCGTCTTCCAGATAATCGGTCACTTCAAACTCCGCCGGCGTAAAACTGTCCTCGCTGTAGCCGACGAATCTTCCATTCAGCCAGACATAGAACGCAGTCTCCACGCCCTGGAAGGAGAGGAACTTCCGCTTTCCTTCCAGGTTTTCCTGCAGGGTAAAATATTTGACATAACTGCCCACCGGATTATAGCGGGAGGATACCTGGGGCGGGCTTAATTCCTCTGCTCCGTCCCAGGGATACATGACATTGACATACTGGTTCCTGTCATAGCCTTGCGTCTGTATATGTCCGGGAACCTGTATACAATCGAAGCCGTGGCAGTCATACTCCCGTCTGTAGAATTCTTGGATACGCATAGCCGGATTACTGGCATAGGCAAAATACCAGATCCCGTCCAGACTCTGCCTAAGAGGCATCTTCTCCTCCCTGCCGGTGTCTGGCATCTCTTCATAGAAAAAATGGTCGGAATGCGCTTCTATACGGTTTACCGCATAGACCTGCGGGTCTTCCAGCCATGAAAGTGCTGCTTCCTGCGCTGTCATATTTATTATCCTCCTGTCCTGACGATCCATGGGGGTTTAAAAAAGACGCCCGGCGGATGTTTCCCTTACGGACGTCTTTTATATGGCTCTTAACTATATCGCTTCTTTTTTACTCATCTACGCTGTAGTTTGGCGCTTCCTTCGTAATATGGATATCGTGAGGATGGCTTTCCTTCAGGGATGCGGAAGATATCTTCACGAACTGTCCCTTCTGCTTCAGATCCTCAATTGTCGGCGCGCCGCAATATCCCATGCCAGAACGTAATCCGCCCATCAGCTGGAATACCGTATCTTCCACCGTGCCTTTATAGGCAACACGGCCTTCCACGCCTTCCGGAACCAGTTTCTTCGCATCCGTCTGGAAATAGCGGTCCTTGCTTCCGTTCTCCATCGCTGCAATGGATCCCATCCCACGGTATACCTTATATTTCCTTCCCTGGTACAGTTCAAAGGTTCCGGGACTTTCATCGCACCCTGCAAAGATGCTTCCCATCATGCAGACATTCGCTCCTGCCGCAATTGCCTTTGTCATATCTCCGGAGTACTTGATTCCTCCATCGGCAATAACCGGCACCCCATACTTGTCTGCCGCCTCGTAGCAGTTCATGACAGCCGTAATCTGAGGAACTCCGATTCCTGCAATAATGCGGGTGGTACAGATAGACCCCGGTCCGATTCCCACCTTGACCGCGTCAGCGCCGGACTTAATCAGCGCTTCCGCTGCTTCTGCGGTAGCCACGTTTCCTGCAATCACCTGCAGATCCGGGAACTTGCTCTTGATCATGTCAACCGTATGCAGAACATTTGCGGAATGGCCATGAGCGGAGTCCAGAACTACCACGTCGACTTTTGCGTTCACCAGTTCCTGGGCCCGGTCAAGGCAGTTTGCCGTAATGCCGATTGCCGCGCCGCACAGCAGACGTCCCTGTCCATCCTTGGCTGACAGCGGATACTTGATCTGCTTCTCGATATCCTTGATCGTGATCAGTCCCTTCAGGTTAAAGTCCTTATCCACGATCGGGAGTTTTTCCTTTCTTGCCTTTGCCAGAATCTTCTTGGCCTCGTCCAATGTGATTCCCTCCGGAGCTGTGATCAGCCCTTCGGAAGTCATGGATTCTTTGATCTTCTTTGAAAAGTCTTCTTCGAATTTTAAATCACGGTTCGTGATGATACCAACTAATTTCTTTCCTTCGGTAATCGGAACGCCGGATATCCGAAACTTCGCCATCAGATTATTGGCGTCCTCCAGCGTATGTTCCGGTGACAGGTAAAAAGGATCTGTGATTACGCCATTTTCAGAACGCTTTACCTTGTCCACTTCTTCTGCCTGCTGCTCAATAGACATGTTCTTATGAATAATACCGATGCCCCCCTGTCTTGCCATCGCGATTGCCATACGGTGTTCCGTAACCGTATCCATTCCCGCGCTCATCATCGGTATGTTTAACTTAATCTTCTTGGTCAGGTAGGTTGATAAATCCACTTGGTTCGGAATCACTTCTGAATAGCCCGGAACTAAGAGCACATCATCGAATGTAATCCCATCTCCAATTATCTTTCCCATGATTATATCCTCTCTTTCTCTTTTCAAATTTTACGATTAACTGCTATGATAACCAATCTGCGCACTATTTGTCAACATATTTCGACCACTTTTTCAATTTACTTGCGCACGACCTTCCTTGGGGCCATCATATAAAATCCTTCTACAATCGTATCATTCGGTTCAAATATAATCTTCTTCTGCTCGCCCCTCTCGGATACTACAAGCGCATAGAGGGCGGCTTGTCCGCTCCCGGAACTGTAATTATAAGTCTTGGCCTTCTGGTACTGGCGTACTTCGATAGAATCAGCGGGTGCCAGAATCTCAAGATCATTGACGTTAGCGGAAAACATCCGCTTGCGCTTTGCCTTATTCATAATCTTGTCAATATCCAGATCCCCATTCACAAACAGGTACTCATACTCCACATTCAACCTCCGGAACATGAGCACATCCAGAATAACCGCCAGGACCGGCAGGATAATTCCGAATGGAAACAGAAACACGATCAGGACAGAAACGATCGTCACCGCAACCAGCGCCGCCTTTATTACAATGTCCTTCATGCCCGCCTGCTTCTTCACTAACTGTTCTGTATAATAGTCGCTCATCTTTTATTCCTCCACAATCTATACTGAATGCCATTATTGTACCATACTTTCAGACAAAAAGAAAACTCCCCGTCAGAGGAGTTTTCAAAAATTTCACACTTTATATATTCACGGAAATGATTTACATTACATCATGCCCATTCCAGCCCCTGCTCCTGCAGGCATTGCCGGTGTCTCTTCCTTAATGTTGGCAACGACAGACTCTGTCGTAAGCAGTGTAGATGCAACGCTGGTAGCGTTTTGAAGAGCGCTTCTTGTAACCTTTGCAGGATCCAGGATTCCGCTCTCTACCATATCAACATAGTTTTCTGTCAGCGCGTCGAATCCGTATCCCGGATCAGACTCTTTTACCTTGTTGATAATTACGGAACCTTCCAGTCCGGCATTTGCAGCAATATGATACAGCGGAGACTCCAGCGCCTTCAATACTACGTTCGCGCCAGTCTTCTCATCGCCTTCCAGGCTATCTGCCAATGCTGCCACTTCTTTTGCCGCGTGGATATATGCAGATCCGCCTCCTGCGATAATGCCTTCTTCAACTGCCGCTCTTGTGGCATTCAGGGCATCTTCCATACGCATTTTTGCTTCCTTCATCTCAGTCTCGGTTGCTGCTCCTACACGGATTACCGCTACGCCGCCTGCTAGTTTTGCAAGTCTTTCCTGTAATTTCTCTTTATCGAAATCAGATGTAGTCTCTTCAATCTGAGCCTTGATCTGAGCGACACGGTCAGCAATCTCTTTCTTGTCTCCCATGCCATCCACAATAACGGTATTCTCTTTCTGGATCTTGACGGATTTTGCGCGTCCTAACTGATCCATCGTAGTCTCTTTCAGATCCATTCCCAGTTCATCAGAGATCACCTGTCCGCCTGTCAGGATCGCGATATCTTTGAGCATCTCTTTTCTTCTGTCGCCATATCCAGGTGCTTTTACGGCTGCTACATTGAAGGTTCCACGCAGTTTGTTTACGATCAATGTGGTAAGAGCCTCGCCCTCGATATCCTCAGCGATGATCAGAAGCCTTGCTCCAGACTGTACGATCTGCTCTAACAGAGGAAGGATATCCTGGATATTGGAAATCTTCTTATCTGTGATCAGGATATATGGATCTTCCAGATTTGCCTCCATCTTATCCATATCCGTTGCCATGTATGCGGAAACATATCCGCGGTCAAACTGCATACCTTCTACCAGATCCAGTTCTGTCTTCATCGTCTTGGATTCTTCGATCGTGATTACGCCGTCATTGGAGACTTTCTCCATTGCATCGGCTACCATCTCTCCAACTTCTACATCGCCTGCGGAGATTGCCGCTACTTTTGCGATCTGATCTTTGTCCTTTACTTTGCTGGACATCTTGGCGATTGCCTCAACTGCCTTGTCAGTTGCCTTTTTCATGCCTTTGCGAAGGATGATCGGGTTTGCTCCTGCAGCCAGGTTCTTCATTCCTTCCTGAACCATTGCCTGCGCAAGCACGGTCGCTGTAGTTGTTCCATCACCAGCCACGTCGTTGGTCTTGGATGCAACTTCCTTGATCAACTGCGCTCCCATATTCTCAAAAGCATCCTCAAGCTCGATTTCTTTAGCGATCGTTACGCCATCGTTCGTGATAAGCGGCGCGCCGAAAGATTTATCCAGTACTACATTGCGTCCTTTTGGTCCAAGCGTTACTCTTACAGTATCTGCCAGCTGGTTAACTCCTGTTTCCAATGCGCTTCTTGCCTCAGCGCCATATTTGATTTCCTTTGCCATGATTACATTCCTCCTGCTCTTTCTATGCTATAATCTTTTTTCAAACTTCACTTCTTTATTCAACGATTGCAAGGATGTCATCCTGTTTTACGATGATATACTCTTCATCATCAATCTCAACCGTTGTTCCTGCATATTTAGAATAAATAACTTTCTGGCCTGTCGCGACATTCATCTTAACTTCCTTGCCATCAACTGTTCCACCAGGTCCAACAGCGATTACTTCTGCCTGCTGCGGTTTCTCTTTGGACTGTCCAGGAATCACGATTCCGGATTTTGTAGTCTCTTCTGCTACTAACTGTTTTAATACGACTCTGTCTCCCAATGGTACTAATTTCATATTTATTCCTCCTTAATATTATCTATATTTGTTAGCACTCATAAAAAGAGAGTGCTAAAAGACTCTAGATATAAAATAGCACTCTCTCGTTATTTTGTCAACAACCTTTATATTTAGTTTACAAGATTTTTATAAAATCCATTCTGAATCTGGAATTTTATGATTCTCCCAACCTTATTCCAATACCTTTCCCTGATGGTTCCGCTACATCCGATCACGCCCTTGGGCGTGTCGATCCTGCATTCGTAGATGCCATCCAGGGAGAAGACCGGAAGCTGCGTCTCATCTGATAACAAATATATACATTCTTCTTCCGGATTATACGTGATTATGCTGCAATGGTACGTTGCCTTATCAAAGAACCCTTCTTTCAAGATCATGCGGGTCATCCTGATATCAGCGGAACACTCCTCATACATGCCTGCTTCTCCCTTCCTAAGTTCAAATAAGGGTATCAGTCGCCCGATACCCCTTTATCCGTCTTTCTTATTTTGCACGTTCTGCCTTGATATGTTCCAGTTCCGTAAATACATAATCATTTACGACCTTGATATAGGTTCCCTTCATACCGGAAGAGCGTGACTCGATCACTCCGGCGCTTTCAAATTTCCGGAGCGCATTAACAATCACGGATCTGGTAATCCCTACCCGGTCTGCGATCTTGCTGGCAACCAGGATTCCCTCCGTGCCATCCAGTTCCTCAAAAATATGGATGATCGCTTCCAGTTCTGAATAGGACAGGGTGCTGATAGCCGACTGGACGATATGCTCCTTCCTGGTCTCTTCAGCGCTCTCCTCATTTACGGACCTGAGCATCTCAAGTCCTACTACCGTTGTTCCATATTCACTTAAAATAATGTCATCAATTTCATACATCTGGTCTCTCTTATAGATAAATAATGTTCCCAGACGCTCGCCTGCAATATCAATGGGGGTGATGATGGCCTGATAGCCCTTCACCGCCTCTTCCGAAAATCCAAGGGTCTGCAGGTTTACATTCTCCTTGGTGGATAAAATACTCAGCAGGCGCTCATTCAGCATATCGTCGATATGCCTCCCGACTTCCTGCTCCAGCAGTTCCTTGATAATTGGAACTCCCTCGCAATTACTGCCGCCCAGCACTTTTCCCTTTTTACTGACTACCAGGACATTGGAATCCAGTATTTCAGTAAGCACTTCGCAGATATCATTGAATACGACCTTGCTGGAATTATTATTATGCAGTAATTTGTTGATTTTTCTGGTTTTATCTAACAATTGTACACTCATTGCCATTCCTCCATCCTTTGATTGTTATATTATCATACAATTCCATAACATTCAATGAATTTCCTAAATATTTTTAATAATCTCTTTATTTTCCACATATCCGCATTGTTCATCACTGCAAAGCAGCTTATTTCCCTTTTCTACCATATGGCTTCCACACCTCGGACATTTCTTCGTGGATGGCTTCTGCCAGGACATAAATTCGCAATTCGGGTTGTCTTCGCACCCATAATATTTTCGTCCCTTCTTCGTCTTGCGGATCACCACATCCTTGCCGCAGACTGGGCAAGGCACGCCGATCTTTTCCAGATAGGGCTTGGTATTCCTGCACTCCGGGAATCCCGGGCAAGCCAGGAAACGTCCGTGTGGTCCGTATTTGATGACCATATTGCGGCCGCACTGGTCACAGATCACATCCGTAACCTCATCTTCTATCTTGACTGCTTCCTGTTCCTTCTCCGCTTTTTCGACGGCTTCCTCAAGATCCGGATAGAAGTTCTCGATAATCGTCTTCCATCCTACCTTTCCCTCTGCCACCCCATCAAGAAGGCTTTCCATATTGGCTGTGAAGTTCACATCCACAATGCTGGGGAAGGACTGCTTCATAATATTATTGACCACTTCGCCGATCTCTGTAAGATAAAGATTCTTATTCTCCTTGGCCACATATCTTCTGGCAATAATTGTAGAAATTGTAGGCGCATAAGTACTTGGGCGGCCGATGCCCAGTTCCTCAAGCGTCTTTACCAGCGCCGCCTCCGTATAATGGGCTGGCGGCTGGGTGAAATGCTGCTTTGACTCAAAACTTTCTTTGGCAAGCTTGGAATCCATATCAAGGCCTTTCAGCAGCACATTGCTTTCTTCCTTCTCTTCTCCTGCCTCCGTATATACAGAACGGAATCCTTCGAAGACAATCTTGGACGCTGCCACCGTAAACCGATACGTTCCTGCCGCGATCTTTACGGACGTGGTCTCATATCTGGCAGGACGCATCCTGCTGGCAACAAACCGTTTCCATATCAGCTGGTACAGACGGAACTGGTCCCTGGTCAGGGAATCCTTCATGGCTGCCGGCGTACGCGATACATCCGTAGGCCTTATCGCTTCATGGGCATCCTGGATGATCTTTTTATCAGCCCCTGCTTTTGCTTCTCCTGCTGCCACATACTCTTTTCCGTAATTAGACGCAATGTATTCTCTTACACTGGCGTCAGCCTCTTCCGATACTCTGGTGGAATCCGTACGCAGATAAGTAATGATTCCGACGGTTCCATTCCCTTTGATGTCAATTCCCTCATAGAGCTGCTGGGCAATCCTCATCGTCTTTGAAGTGGCAAAATTCAGCGCTTTGGATGCTTCCTGCTGGAGCGTGCTGGTGGTAAAAGGAACCGGAGCCTTTTTAATCCGCTCGCCCTTTTTAATGTCTGCCACGGAATAATCGGCCTGATCCACTTCTTTTAGTATCTGTTCCAGTTCTTCCTTGGAACGGATAGTCATCTTCTTTTTCTCTGTGCCGTAGAATTTCGCGGTCAGAAGTTTTTTCTCGCCTTCTACTTTCAAGTTGGCATCCAGCGTCCAGTATTCTTCCGGGATGAATGCATTGATCTCTTCCTCCCGGTCTGCAATAATACGAAGCGCCACCGACTGAACCCGCCCGGCGCTTAATCCTCTCTTGACTTTGGCCCACAAAAGAGGGCTGATCCTATATCCGACAATTCGATCCAGAACCCTTCTCGCCTGCTGGGCATCAACCAGATCCATATCAATTTCTCTTGCGTTTTTAAGGGATGCTTTTACTGCGTTCTTTGTAATCTCATTAAAGCTAATGCGGTAGGTCTTCTTATTCTCAAGTTTCAAGGCCTGGCTCAAATGCCACGAAATAGCCTCTCCTTCCCGGTCCGGGTCAGTCGCGAGATACACCTTATCTGCTTTTTTCACTTCCTTGCGCAGATTTGCCAGTATCTCTCCTTTCCCCCGTATTGTAATGTACTTTGGCTCATAATCATGCTCAACGTCAACGCCCAGCTGGCTCTTGGGCAGATCCCTGACATGCCCGTTGGATGCGGTAACCACATAATTACTTCCCAGAAATTTTTTAATTGTCTTCACCTTTGCAGGTGACTCCACGATTACAAGATAGCGTGCCATATAACTGCTTCCTCCATAAAAAACGACTTGCCGGTCTTTCACCGGATTCTTATATAATAATTTTTAGATACCTCTTTAATATATCCCTCTAATTCCAGAGTTATCAGCCTCTCCAGAAGTTCCTTCGGACACAGTCCAGTCTCTTCTAATAATTGGCCAATGCTCTTGGGGAACAAACCGAGACAACTATACACCATATTTTCAGGACTTTCAAGCATTTTTTTATTTTCGTCAGAATTTTGCCCCGGATTCACATTGCTGATTTCCAATTCCATCAATATATCTTCCGGTGACAGGAGAATCCCCGCGCCTTGCTTGATCAGCCGGTGGCAGCCCTGGCTTGCAGGGCTTGTTACGGGGCCCGGCAGCGCATAGACATCCTTCCCCTGTTCCAAGGCCATATCCGCGGTAATCAAGGAGCCGCTTCTTTCTTTTGCTTCTATTATAAGAACTGCATCCGACAGGCCGCTGATGATCCGGTTCCGCTCCGGAAAATATGCCGGCAGCGGCGGCTGTCCCGGACTCTGCTCCGATATCAGGCCTCCATTTTCCTGAAGGTCCATATACAGTCCGATATGCTCTCTTGGATAACAGACATCGACGCCGCATCCTAATATACCATATGTTTTTCCTCCTCCGTTTAATGAGCCTCTTTGCCCTGCGCCATCGATTCCTTTCGCCATGCCGCTGATCACTTGTACTCCTGCTTTTGCAAGTTTCTCTCCATAGGCAAGCGCCATCTGCTCTCCGTAAGGAGTGCAGCGTCTGGCTCCTACGATCGCTACGCTGGGAGAATCTTCTTCTGGGAGGCTCCCCTTTACATATAGTGCATAAGGCGGATTGGGAATATGCTTCAGCTTCTCCGGATATTCCATGGAAAAATAAGGAATGAACCGTATCATTTCCTTTTCCAGCCTTGCCCACCTCTCTTCTATCTTCTTATCTCCTTGCGCCTTCCTGATTGTTTCCACATCCTTCGCGTTCAGATACTCCTGAAAATGAAGTTTTGTTTCTTCTATATAATACACAGCCTTTCCGCTTCCAAAAGTTTCCCTTAGCATCCTCTTTTTCTTTGGCTGAAGCGGTTTTATGGATGCAAGCCAGTATTCATATACCACGATTTCTACCTCCCCCAATATTTCTTGTCTATCGTCCGGTAGCTGATTGCCTCTTTCAGATGATGCTCCCGGATTCTTTCGCTCTCCTCCATATCCGCAATCGTACGTGCCACCCGCAATATCTTATGGTAGGTTCTTGCCGTCAGACCCATTGCCAGATACGCGCGCTTCATCAGCCGTTCTTCAGCTTCCCCTAATTGGCAGTACTTCTCCAGTTCTCTGACGCCCAGCAGCGCATTCGATGTTATCCCGGTTCCTGCATAACGCATGTTCTGGATGTTTCTGGTCTTTACTACCCTCTTTCGTATCTCTTTTGAACTTTCCTGGGGCTTCCGGACGCTTAAGGCTTCATACTTGATCCGGGGCGCTTCTATACACAGATCCATCCGGTCCAGAAATGGCTGGCTGATCCTCCCCAAGTAATGCTGGATCTGTCCTGGCGTGCAGGTGCATTTTTCTAAATTCGGATAATTGCCGCAAGGGCATGGATTCATTGCGGCAACCAGTATGAAATTGGCCGGGAACACATAGGTTCCATGGCTGCGGGCAATTCGAATCTGCTTTTCTTCCAGAGGCTGTCTTAATACTTCCAGAACATTCTTTTGAAATTCCGCCAGTTCATCCAGAAACAGCACGCCTTCATGGGCCAGGCTGATCTCTCCTGGAACCGGAATCAGCCCGCCGCCTATCAATGCAGCCTTCGTCACCGTGTGGTGAACACTTCTCACCGGTCGGCCAGTAATCAATGGATGGTCCTTATCCACCATTCCAAGAACACTGTAAATCTTCGTGATCTCCATGCTCTCTTCCGGCGTAGGCGGCGGAAGAATGGTGGGAATTCTTTTCGCCAGCATGGATTTCCCGCTTCCCGGAGGTCCCACCATAAGAAGATTATGTCCGCCTGCAACCGCGACTTCTGCCGCTCTTTTTACTGCCTCCTGCCCCTGGATATCTCCAAAATCCACGGACAATTCCGCTCTCCCTCCGTCCATCTTCTCATCCTGTCTTACTTCTTCCTTAAGCGCCACCTCTCCATTCAGGTAATCACAGGCTTCTTTCAAATGCCTGACTCCTAAGATCCTGATTCCATCCACCAGAGCTCCTTCCGGTGCATTGCGTATCGGAAGGATGCAGGCGCGACATCCTGCCTTCCTGGCTTCCAGCAGCATTGGAAGGATGCCTGGAACCTCCTGAACCCTTCCATCCAGGCCCAGTTCCCCAATTACCAGCGTACGCTCCAGCTTCTCCCCCTCGATTTCCCCCAAAGCCGCCATCACCGCCAGGGCAATTGGCAAGTCAAAGGAAGCCCCCTTTTTTCTCACCGTAGCCGGGGCCAAATTCACTACCACCTTCCTGGCTGGTATCTGGATGCCTGCGTTTCGGATCGCTGTTCTTACCCTTTCAGATGCTTCCTTTACCTCAGAGGACAGATATCCTACCATATGGAACACGGGAAGTCCATTGCTTACATCCGCCTCAACATGAACCATCTCCACGTGCAGCCCTTGGATGGAGGCGGATAATACCGTATGAAATGCCATTCGCATCCTCCTTTCTCATTCTTGGTAATCATTGTTCCATAATCTGTGATATACGGCCGAAACGGCCTGATAGAAGCCAAAGGGAAAAGACTTGCCAGACTGGCAGTATCGTCTCTTCCCCAGGCGTGAATTATAAAGAATAAAAGTTCCATTGACGAGGAATCTCATCCGGCTTTCGCCCGTGCACCGCTTCATAGGCACTGCTCCAAAGTTCGGAAATGCTATCCTCGCCTTCTCTTAAGTCATCCAGCACGTAATCCGGATGCGCCGCAAAGTATGCAAGCACTTCCTGACACCTGCCCTCATGGGAAAGGGCCGTCAGATAATCGAATACGACCCGGCTTTCTGTCCGCGTCTTTTCCGGAAGTTCCTCGCAGATCCGGATGACGCTGCGGTATTCCTTCGTCTTCAGGATAAGCCGCAGCCCTTCTTTGACATAAGACAGATCCGCCTTCCTCATGCCAATCCCCTTTTCCAGCCAGTCCGCCGCCTCCGCGGACTGTTCCTTTTGCATCGCAAGCACCCCCAGGCCATGGCAGGCCCATGGGTTCTCTCTCAAACTGAAGGAATAAAGAAATGCTTCCCGGGCTGCTTCTTCTTTCCCATAATACAGATGCATGACTCCCAGCTGGTAGCTGGCATGCCAGTCCAGATCTTCTTCCTTTATGCACTTTAACCTCTCATAGTAGCAGGAATCACACATAAATTCGTCCGGCCTGTCCCTGTCCTCTCCTTGCCCAAGTCTTCCTTCCTTTAAAAGCATGGCCCAGTTCTCCAGGGATTCCCCCGTCATATGGTACTCCAGATGGGGCGACATAGGCCTTTCGCCGGCCAGATCCCTCCGGAGGACTTCCAGCGCCCCAAAACCGCTCCCTTCATACACGGCAATCCCCTTTCGTCTAGCCATGGCTCTTGTCTTTCTAAGCCTTTCTTCCAGCTGCTCTTTTTGGATTCTTGCGGCAACCTTTCCTGCAAGCGCGGCACTTAATTCTTCAAACCCCAGCCGCAGTTCTTCCGGCGGAACCTGGATGCTTCCATACCGTTCCAGCCATTCCCACGCGCTGTGGGGAGGCATCGGGATACAGCCATACTGGGTCTTTCCAAGGCCTGCCTGGATCTCCACATATCTGCCGGCATCCTCTGTCAGAAATTCCTGCCACCGGTCTGCTCCCTCCTTATGTCCCCAGGAAAATAATTTTCTTCCCCTGAGTCTTTTGGTAGAATACTGAAGCAGTCCATAGCCTTCCTGGTTCAGATTGGCTATAAACTTAGGACTTTCTTCCGGTATATGAAAGAAATAGTCGATCTGGGAAGGAATATTCTCGTATCTGGTTATATCGACTCCCTCCACTTGCGGAATCGAAACCTTAGAAACTTTGGCCTCCCTGCTGGTATATGCTTCTTTGGCCGGAACCACGATTCTTCCGCCTGCGTATTCCGGCACCGCCATATTGCTCCACCAATACATCGGCACCACCTGGCTTCCCGAATTGACGATGCGCATCCGGCAGTTCAGGCAGGCATCCTTCTCCTCCAGCCAGAAATCCATCTGGTATTCTACGCCCCGGATTCTCTCGTATTCATACATGCGCAGCACCGGAATGCCCGCCTCCTCAAGCCGGGCCGTATAAAGCGGGCGGACAGTAAATGGCGAATGCCCGATGATGCCAGGGTTCCACTCGACGCCTCCGCTGAACCAGGCATTGCACGCTGCCAGATTGCTGAAGCGTATCACATCATTGGTGTACAAAAGGTTTTCCTGCCGCCTCTTATCCCAAAGTTCCCACAGCCTTCCTCCGTATTCCGGGAGAAAAACCGCCCGGAGACAGTCGTTTTCCAAAACAGCAGTCTTCACCCGTCGTTCTTTCAGTTCGCGGCTATATGCCTGGTACTGTCGGTAAGGATAAGCGTTCCTTCTGGTTCCATATGCTTCAAATATCTCATCCTCCTCATCCAAGTCAAACTCCAGATCATTCTGAAGGATCGCGCTTCCTGCAATATCCGGCACGCTGCTTTCCTCCCCCAGGCTGCATGCCCGCATTCTCTTTGTCTCAAATCTCAGTTCTGGCTTCATACCGTTCCTTTTCCCTCCTCTGTCAGCATCTGGATTGCCTGCCTCAATGCTTCGGACTTGGCAATCTTCATCTTCTCGCAGTAGGCATCCAGACGCTCTTTGGTCTCCTTATCCATCCGCATGGAACAGATTACGTCCTTATTATTGGTTCCTCTGGGCCTTCCCGGTCTTCCCATATTCCCACATCCTTTTCGTCATTTCCGTAATACATTTATATTCCTATTGTAATATATGTATTACACTAATGCAAGTAAAAACTGCGCAAGTATTAGAAATACTCGCGCAGTTTTTCAATGGCACTCTTTTCGATTCTCGAAACATAAGAACGAGAGATGCCTAACTGTTTAGCAATCTCCCGCTGCGTATACTCTTCTTCGTTATACAGTCCATACCGCATCTTAAGTACCAGCCTCTCTCTGGGCGACAGTTCCGACTCCACCCGGTAATACAGCATCCGGATATCGTCTCTTAGTTCTACCTTCTTGTGCGCGTCATCCTCTTCTGTCTCTATAATATCGAAAAGCTGGATCTCGTTTCCTTCCCTGTCGGTTCCGATCGGCTCATACAGGGAGATTTCTCTGGAAGATTTCTTTTTTGCCCGAAGATGCATGAGAATCTCGTTTTCGATACATCTGGCCGCATAAGTGCCAAGCCTGACACATTTATCGGGGTTAAATGTGACGACCGCCTTAATCAGGCCAATAGTGCCGATAGACAGCAGATCCTCCGTATCTTCTTCGAAAGACTGATACTTTTTCACGATGTGTGCAACGAGGCGCAGATTCCGTTCTATCAGAATATGTTTCGCTTCAAGATCACCCTCCGTATATTTTTGCATATAATATCTTTCTTCCGCGGCAGTGAGGGGTTGGGGAAATGATTTCAAGAAAAGCACCTCTAAGCGTATTTGATATAGTCTATGTGAAGTGCGGTCTTTTTGTGCTTTTCCATTAAAATTTCTCTATACAAAACACCGGGGAGAAGTTATATTAGGTATAGAAAATAATTGTAGATTGAGGTATGTCATGAAAAAAACAATGGGGAAAGTCCTCTTTTTCAGCTTGCTCATCATACTGGCGGCTCAATTGAGCATGAATCTTTTTATTGCGGATTTTAAGATTTCCATCGCCGTCATCTGTATCCCGGTATTTCTCTTTCTGACCGAAGGGTTTCCTCTGATACCGGTTACCATCTGCTCCGCAATCGGCGTATTTGCCTTGCGGACGCTCATGTACTGGTTCCAATACGCAAGCCTGGACCGTACGGCCTTCTTTCTTCCGGAAGCAGGATTCTATATTTGTTATGGGCTTCTTCTGTTTGGCTGCACCCGGACCCTGAAAGGAACATTCCTGAACAAGAATCTGGCCGTGATTCCACTGATCTTTATCGACTATGGAGCCAACCTGGCAGAACTGCTCCTTCGGATCCGGATGGATGCCTTTGAGCCAAAGGCACAGGCAGGAATCCTGCTGGTGGCCCTCCTTCGGACTGCGGTCATCTGGTGTATCCTGACTATATTCGAGCGCTATCGCCTGCTGCTGCTCAAGCAGGAGCATGAGGAAAGGTACCATAGGCTTTTGATGCTGATCTCGAAACTTGACGGAGAAGTCATATGGATGCGTAAAAACACGGCGCTGATCGAAGAGACCATGCGTACATCCTACAAATTATTCGAAAACCTGAGGTCTTCCGGCGCAGAGCCAGGGCTTGCGTCCTCTGCCTTGTCCGTGGCTAAGGACATCCATGAGATCAAGAAAGAATATCTGCTGATTATGCGTGGGATCTCGGAAGCACTGGATGAAGAACTGAAAAGCGACGGCATGCATCTGGAAGAACTGCTGCTTCTTCTAAAGGATGCCATGGCGCTCGTCGCCAAAGAGCAGGATAAGGAACTCCTTCTTACGCTGGAATACGCAGACAATCCTTATACGGACAGGCATTATGCATTGATGTCCATCTTCCGCAATCTGTTCATCAATGCCATTGAGGCAGCAGCGGATCAACAAGTTCGGATCGTGCTTAGCGAAGCGTCCCGGGACGCAGATTATATTTTTTCCATTACCGATTATGGAACGGGGATCGAGCCGGATTATATGGATCAAGTCTTTCATACTGGCTTCTCCACAAAGATTAATTACACGACCGGGGAAGTAAACCGGGGACTGGGCCTGAATCTGGTGCAGGATCTGGTGGAGAACAGTTTCAGCGGACACATCGCGCTGGAATCCCGTCCCGGAAAGACTACGTTTACCATTACCATTCCCAAAGTACAGCTGGAGGTGACAGCAACATGAAATTTTATCTGATTGATGATGATCCAAATATTCTAAACATATTAAAATTAATTATAGACAACCGGGGCCTTGGCAGCGTCTGCGGCACCGGAAGCACCGGCGTCGAAGGCCTGGAAGACATACGCGTCCTGAAGCCGGATATCGTGATCGTGGATCTTCTGATGCCGGAGATGGACGGCATCTCCTTCGTGGAGAAAGCCCGCCCGCTCCTTGATAATACTGCCTTCATCATGCTCTCCCAGGTATCTTCCAAGGAAATGATCTCTTCTGCCTACGAGGCAGGCATTGAGTTCTTCATCCAAAAGCCGATCAACAGCGTGGAGGTAGAGACGGTGATCAAGAAGGTATCCTCTTCCCTGACGATGAAAAGGACCTTGCATAAGATGCAGAATATCTTTATGGAAGACCTCCATCCGCAGCCAGCCAGGAATGCCGCAGATTCCGTCCCTTCCACCCCAGAGACATCCTCTGCCCTTACTGCCGTGCTTCAGAGGCTGGGCATCATCGGAGACATCGGATGCAAGGATATTATTACCGTCGTGGAATATCTGACCAGCCATCCGGGCCAGATGAACGAAGCCACCTTAAACGAACTTTGCAGCAAATTCAGCGATTCTCCCAAATCCATGGAACAGCGTATCCGCCGCACCGCCAATGCCGGCCTCGTGAACCTGGCCCACCTTGGGATCGAGGATTATGGCAACGAGATATTTACCGAATACGCGAACACGCTCTATAATTTTGAGCAGGTTCGCAGGGAGATGGATTATATCCGGGGCAGGAGCGAGAAGCACGGAAACGTGAAGATCCGTAATTTTCTGAATGCTCTGGTGGTCTATAGCATGAATAACTAGCCTTATCTCCGTAATAATTAACAGTATCATTGATTCATTTTTGTGAATTATCACAAAATTTCAATGATACTTATTTTTTTTGCGTCTGTTCTGATACCATTTGTAACTTTTTGAAACCTGGCATATATATTAATCCCATCAATAACGGATCTGAATTATCAATAAAAGAAATGTGAGGGAATGCTTATGTTAACAATCGTATCTGGAGTGGGGCTTCTTTTGGTGACGCTGGCAGGATTCTCCCTGTTCAGCCTGAAGATGCCCAAGGGCCAGCTTGCCATGTCGGGTATGGCAAACGCTGCCATCGCAACGTTTCTCGTCGAGGCGGTACACAAATATATTACCGGAGATCTGCTGGGGCTTGATTTCTTTCGCACGGTCGGCTCTACTTCCGGAAGCCTTGGCGGCGTGGCCGCCGCAATCATGGTGCCCATCAGCATGGGAACCAGCCCTGTCCTTGCCGTCGTGGCTGGAGTCGCCGTAGGCGGTTACGGAATCCTTCCCGGATTCATCGCCGGATATGTGATCGGTCTGATTGCCCCGGTCATTGAAAAGAAACTGCCGGAGGGCTTAAATATCATCGGAGGCGCGCTTTTGATCGCCCCTATGGCACGTTTGATCGCTCTGGCCGCAGATCCGGCTGTAAACGTCGTTCTGGCGCGTATCGGTGGCACGATCGCCGCTGCCACGGAACAGTCTCCCATCGTCATGGGATTCCTGCTGGGCGGCATCATCAAGATGATCTGTACCTCCCCGCTAAGTTCTATGGCGCTGACTGCCATGCTGGGCCTTGACGGGCTTGCCATGGGAATCGCCGCCATCGCGTGCGTAGGAGGCTCCTTTACCAATGGGCTGATATTTGCAAGGTTAAAATTAGGAGACAGAAGTAATATCATAGCTGTAATGCTGGAGCCCTTGACACAGGCAGACATTATTACCTCCAATCCTATTCCAATATATTGTTCCAATTTCTTTGGAGGCGGATTTGCCGGGATTTCTGCCGCAGTCTTCCACATCGTGAATAACGCGCCTGGAACTGCGTCCCCGATACCAGGACTTCTGGCACCGTTCGCATTCAATCCCCCAACCCAGGTGCTGCTGGCCGTGTTCTTTGCCGTACTCGGAGGCTGCGCGGCCGGCCTGGCCGGAAGCATGATCTTCCGCAAAAGAATACAGGTTCCAAAGGCTGATGCCCTAGCGTCAAAAGATGCCGGAATGGAACTGGAATTCTAATCACAATTTATGCCGCGCTTTTTCAAGCAGCGCGCGAAAATCAGGGCCTGCAAAGCGCTATGTCTTTGCAGGCCCTGATTCTTTTGTTCCTTAATTTTCTCCCATCAATTACTCCGCTCTTCTGAGGATGTCATACTGGCTGGCTTCATGATCCAGCTTCACATACAGTACTTGCTTCGGATGAGGAGCGCTTTCCTGCTCATTTCCTTCCTCATCTACAATTCTCTTGACCGTCGTCTCGATGTTTCGTCCGTCCGGCTTCATGATCTCGATCGTCTCGCCCACCGAAAACTTATTCCTCTGCTCGATCCGGTACAGGCCGTCCTTTTCGCCGCCGATGATCCCAAGATAAGTATATTCCTTTACATAGGTATTGCTGTCATAAATCTGGCTTTCATCCCCCGGCTTTCCAAAATAAAAGCCCGTGGTGAACTGGCGGTAGGTACAGTTGGATATCTGATCCAGATACCAGGGCATGTTCTTCTGGTAGAGCTGCGGATCAGCAAGGTAATCGTCGATGGCCTTCCGATAAGTCCTGGCCACCGTGGCCACATAGAGGGCCGTCTTCATGCGGCCTTCAATCTTGAAACTGTCGATTCCCGCCTCGATCATCTCCGGGATATGCCCGATCATGCACAAGTCCTTGGAGTTAAAGATATACGTTCCCCGCTCATTTTCATAGACCGGCATGTACTCTCCCGGCCTGGTCTCTTCCACGACCGCATACTTCCAGCGGCAGGGATGGGTGCAGGCGCCCTGGTTCGCATCCCTGCCCGTAAAATAATTGCTGAGCAGGCACCTTCCAGAATAGGAGATGCACATAGCACCGTGGATAAAACTTTCAATCTCCATTTCTTCCGGGATGCGCTCCCGGATTTCCTTTATCTCCTTTAAGGACAGTTCTCTTGCGGATACCACGCGTTTCGCGCCCTGCTTCCACCAGAACAGATAGGTTCCATAATTGGTATTGTTAGCCTGGGTGCTGATATGGCGCTCGATCTCAGGACAGATGTCTTTTGCCATCTGAAAAATGGCAGGATCAGCGATGATCAGCGCATCCGGGCCGATCTCTTTTAACTCTTTCAGATATTCTTCCACTCCCGGAAGATCGTCATTGTGGGCCAGGATATTTACCGTCACATGAACCCTCGCGCCATGGGCGTGGGCGAACGCGATTCCCTCCTTCATATCTTCCATGGAAAAATTCTTGGCTTTGGCCCGCAGGCCAAATGCCTCGCCGCCGATATATACGGCATCAGCGCCGAAAATAACTGCCGTCTTTAATACTTCCAGGCTGCTGGCCGGGATTAGTAATTCCGGGCGTTCTCTTCTCATTGTATCTTCTCCTATCGCTGTGTTATTTCTTCTTTATGCTAAGGGCCACTCCATCTCCCAGTGGAAGGATGGATGTCTGAAGCCGCTCATTGTGCTTCAGTTCATAAAGGTACTCCCTCATGCGGCTGTGAATGGTCCGGTTGCGCCGCTCCACGGCAAACCTGGACTCTATCACGTCCCCGTCCTGAAGCACGTTGTCCGACATCAGCACGCCTTCCGGCGCCAGAAGCCGGATGGCCTCCGGCAGATAATGGATATACTGCCCCTTGGCCGCATCCATGAAGATAAAGTCAAAAGGCTCCTCAAGGGACTTCATGATCTCCAGCGCATCCCCTTCCAGCAGCGTGATCCGGTCCGCCACAGCGGCCCGGCTAAAATTCTCCCTGGCAATGGGGATCCTTTTTTCATATTTTTCAATCGTCGTGATCCGTCCATCCTTCGGCAGATAATGGCTCATAAGTATGGCTGAATAGCCAATTGCGGTTCCCACCTCCAAAACACGCACGGGCTTCTTCATCAGCAGCAGTACTTTCAGAAAACTCTGGGTCTCCTTGCGGATGATCGGGACAAAAGTCTCCTTGGCTTCCTGCTCGATCTGCTCGATGATCGGCTCTTCCGGCGTCTCTAAGGAATGGATATAAGTTACCATCCGCTCGTCAACAATCATTTCGGGCCACCTCTTTTCTTTCTTTTGCATATCGCCAATCGTAATTTGGGACGTAACACTCTCAAAATGTTACGTCCCCTTTTTATCTTATACGTCCATAATAATTGGCAGTATCATTGGTTTTCTCTTGGTGCGCTTCCAGATGAATTCATTCATGGTATCGCGGATCACCAGCTTGATCTTGCTCCAGTCAGCATTGCGCTGGTGCATCAGGCAGTCTTCCACCGCATCCTGCAGCACCTGCCTTGCCTCTTCCATCAGCCCTTCGGACTCCCTTACATAGACAAATCCTCTGGATACGATATCCGGCCCTGCCAGCAGCTGGTTGCTTCCCTTTTCCAAGGTCAGCACCACGATCAGAATTCCGTCTTCCGCCAGATGCTGCCTGTCGCGAAGCACGATATTTCCTACATCTCCTACGCCTAAGCCGTCAACAAGAATCTCTCCGGTATGGACCTTGTCCACAACCTTGGCCTCTTTATCGCTGACTTCAAACACATCGCCCGAGTTCAGGATAAAGATGTTTTCCTTTGGAATTCCCAGATTCTCGGCAAGAGCCGCGTTGGCCTTCCGGTGGCGGTACTCGCCATGGATCGGGATCGCATACTTAGGCTTTACCAGGGAATAGATCAGTTTCAATTCTTCCTGGCAGGCATGTCCAGATACATGGGCATCCTGGAAGATGACATTTGCTCCCTTGGCTGACAGTTCATTGATGACCTTGGATACGGATTTCTCGTTGCCCGGGATCGGGTTGGAACTGAATATTACCGTATCTCCCGGCATGATGGTCACCTTCTTATGCACATCCGCCGCCATGCGGGACAATGCCGCCATGGATTCTCCCTGGCTTCCCGTGGTGATAAGAACCGTCTTCTCCGGCGGGTAGTTCCTGAGCTGGTCTATCTCGATCAGCGTCTTGTCCGGCACGTTCAGATATCCCAGTTCCCTGGCAACCTGAATGATATTTACCATGCTGCGCCCTTCTACCACCACCTTGCGGTCGTACTTGCAGGCTGAATTGATAATCTGCTGCACGCGGTCGACGTTTGACGCGAACGTGGCTATAATAATCCTGGTATTCTGGTGTTCTGCAAAAATATGGTCAAATGTGATTCCCACCGTGCGTTCGGACTGGGTAAATCCCTTCCTCTCCGCATTCGTACTATCTGACATCAGCGCCAGCACGCCCTTCTTGCCGATCTCCGCAAAACGCTGCAGATCGATGGCGTCGCCGAATACCGGCGTATAATCTACTTTAAAGTCTCCCGTATGCACGACGATTCCAGCCGGGGAATAGATTGCCAGAGCCGCTGCATCCTGGATGCTGTGGTTTGTCTTGATAAACTCGATCCTGAACTGGCCCAGGTTGATGGACTGGCCGTGTCTGACCACTTTCCTTCTGGTGCTTCGCATCAGGTTGTGTTCTGTAAGCTTCTTCTCGATAATACCCATGGTAAGCTTTGTGGCATAGATTGGAAGATTCATCTCCCTCAATACATAAGACAATGCTCCGATATGGTCTTCATGTCCATGGGTAATGACGAATCCCTTAACCTTCTGGATATTGTCTTTCAAATAAGTGATATCAGGAATCACAAGATCGATTCCCAGCATGTCGTCTTCCGGGAATGCCAGTCCGCAGTCCACGACAATAATACTGTCTTCATATTCGAAGGCAGTGATGTTCATTCCGATTTTTTCCAATCCTCCGAGCGGAATGATACGCAATTTTCCATTGTTTTCTTTTTTCAAATTTACACCTCCACGTGCTTTTCCGTACTATTTTGCCTCTCCAGGCATTCTTTGCATTGTCCATAGAACTTTAATTCGTGGTCTAACACATGGAATCCGGTAGCGTCCTCAATATGACGCTCCAGCTCGTCCAGAAGGTCATCCTTAAAAGGAAGAACCTTTCCACAAGTCTTGCATATCAAGTGGTGATGGTGATGATGCCTTTCTTCCCCATCGAAGAATTCTCCGATCTCATAACGCACGCACCCGTCATCAAGATTGATACGATCCACCAATTGCATTTCTAATAACAATTGCACAGTCCGGTAAATTGTGGCCAGCCCGATCTCCGGGTAGTCCTCTTTTACCAGTTCATAAATGTCTTCCGCAGTCATATGCCTGTCACGGTGATCTGCGAGCACTTCTAATACAAGCAACCTTTGATTGGTTACCTTAAGACCCTTTTCTTTCAGCATTTCCTTGAATTTCTCTTTACTGATAGACATAAGTTTTACCTTTCAATCTCTACATCTTCAAGCAGTTCCTCAAACACCTTCGCTATGGCTGTAAGTTCCACATCATCGTCTACGATCTCATAGACGCTCTCAGGCGCGTTTTCTTCTGATGTATCCTTTAATATCAGACATTCCGCATCGTCTTCTTCCGAATCCGTGACCAGAATATAGGATATTCCATTTACCTTCGTCTGCTCAAGTACAAAAAAATCTACTTCTTCCTGCATTTCTTCAGACATGAATTTAATTTTTTCCATATAAACACCTCAAGAATGATTCTTAGTTCTTGCAGATCGAGTCCAGATATCCTTGCAATATAAAAACTGCCGCAATTTTATCAATATATTTTTTGCGGTCTTCACGTCTTACCTTATTCTCAATTAAAGTCCGTTCTGCCTCTACCGTAGTCAGACGCTCATCCCACATCACGACCTCAAGGCCGGTCCGCCGGCTAAGCATCTTCCCAAACTCCAATGATCTTTCCGCTCGATCTCCAATATCGTTATTCATATGCTTCGGAAGGCCGAGCACAATCCGCTCCACCTTGTACTCCTCGATCAGTGCTTCAATCCGTGCACAGGTTTTCCGCAGCTTATTCTCGTCCTTACGGCAAATAGTCTCTATTGCCTGGGCAGTAATCCCGAGTGGATCGCTGATTGCGACTCCTACGGTCTTAGATCCATAATCCAGTCCCATAATTCTCATAGATATTATACCCAGCCATTATGCTCAATATACGTCTTGAGCATCTCTTCCACTAATTCATCCCGTTCCATCTTCATAATCAGGCTTCTCGCGCCATTGTGGCTTGTGATATACGTCGGGTCTCCTGACATAATATATCCCACAATCTGATTCACCGGATTATATCCTTTTTCACTCAGTGCCTTGTACACAATCTCAAGTATATCTTTCGCTTGAATCTGTGGACCGCTTTCTACCTGAAAAAACTGAGTGCTGCTTAAATCTTTCATATACTCACGTCCTCCAAAAATACTTCAACTTCATTCTACCTTATTACAAATGAAAATTCAATGTAATATTTGCAAATGGCTCTCAATTTCTACATTTATCAACTGATTTGTCAAGTTTTCTTCCGTTTTTTGACCAATTTTTACATATTCTTTCGTATGTCCCACCTGATATTTTTCTCCCTGGCAGACCATCTCCTCTTCCATCAGCACCTCCTGGGTGGTCCCGATCAGCGCCTCTTCATAGGATGCCTGCTTCCTTCTCGTCAGTTCCAGGAGTTCATTGCTCCTTATCGTCTTCACGCTTTCCGGCACCTGTTCTTCCATCTGCGCCGCCCGGGTGCCTTCCCTCTTGGAATATTTGAATACATGGGTCTCATAGAAGTCCACTTTGTCGATGAACGCCTTGGACTGTGCGAATTCTTCCTCCGTCTCTCCCGGGAAGCCCACGATCACATCGGTGGTCAGCGCAGGATTGTCGAAATACTTGCGCAGCAAAACGCATTTTTCATAGTATTCTTCCGATGTATAACGCCGGTTCATACGTTTGAGCGTCGCGTCGCACCCGCTTTGCAAGGATAGATGGAAGTGGGGGCACATCTTGGGAAGGCCTGCGATGGTCTTTGCAAATTCCTCCGTGATGATCCTGGGCTCAAGCGATCCCAGACGGATTCTGCGTATTCCTTCTATCTCATGGATAGAGAGGATCAAAGACAGCAGGTCATCGCCGGTATCCACTCCATAGGAACTTAGGTGGATGCCGGTAAGCACCACCTCTTTATATCCATTCCTGGCAAGTTCCTCTACCTCCCGTATCACGCTGTCATGGCTGCGGCTTCTGACCCTTCCCCTCGCATAAGGGATGATGCAGTAAGAGCAGAACTGGTTGCAGCCATCCTGCACCTTGATATATGCCCTTGTATGTTCCGCCGTCCGGCTCAGATGCAGTTCCTCATACTCGTTAATATGGTTGATGTCTACCAGTTCCTTTTGTACGCCTTCCTGCATTGCCTCATGTTCCCTTAATATCTCTATAATATCCTTCTTCCGGTTATTTCCCACCACAATGTCAATGCACTCATCAATCTCGTCCCGTTTTGCCTGGACATAGCAGCCGCAGGCAACCACGATAGCGCCGGGATTCATCTTCCTGGCCCTGTGCAGCATCTGCCTGGACTTACGGTCAGCCATATTCGTTACCGTGCACGTATTGATGATATAGACATCCGCGCCCTCCTTAAAAGGCACAATCTCGTATCCATGCTGTTCAAGCAACTCCTGCATGGCTTCCGTCTCGTATGCATTTACTTTGCAACCCAGATTATGTAAGGCTACTTTCTTCATATCCTATTCCAATCCTTTCTATGCACATTGTTGTAACATCTAACGAAATTCTTACAAATTCTTTGGCAATTTGTTCCTTGACTTTTATACCCCTTGCTCTTAAGATATTTATAGAACATGAAAAGAAACCAAGGAGGGTATGTCCAATGAAATCAGTACAGATTTGTTTAAATTCTATCGATAAGGTAAAATCTTTTGTAAATGATATTTCAAAATTTGACTGCGATTTTGACTTGGTATCCGGCAGATATGTGATAGACGCAAAGTCTATTATGGGAATCTTCAGCCTGGATCTGTCCAAGCCGATCGAACTGAACATCCATGCAAATGATGGTGCAGAAGAAGTTCTGGCAGCATTACAGCCATATTTAGTTTAATTTATTTGTTTGATTTATATGTTTGAAAGAAAAGGGCCATCCCGTAACTTGACAGGGACTGGCCCTCTTTTTTTCTTTTCTATTTCACTTCTATGACTTCCACCGTATCGATGGCTTCTCGCACCAGCTGGTCAATCTTTTCCGCCAGTTTTTCCTCCGATCGCCGGATCACTTCTACATTGGGCTTGGTTACCGGATGCTTTGCCACAAAGATGGTACAGCAGTCTTCAAATGGCTGGATCGAAGTCTCGTAAGTCCCGATCTTTTCTGCGATGTCAACGATCTCCTGCTTGTCAAAGCCAATGACCGGACGGTACACTGGCACGGTGCATACATCATTGGTAGCCGCAAGGCTCTGCATAGTCTGGCTTGCCACCTGTCCGATGCTCTCTCCCGTGATCAGTCCCAGGCATCCGTCCTTCTTTGCAAAATGCTCCGCAATCCGCATCATATAACGGCGCATGATGATCGTCAGTTCATCGTGCGGGCACTGGTCATAGATATAGAGCTGGATATCCGTAAAATTCACGACGTGCAGTTTCACGGGCCCGGAATATCTGGATACGATCCTGGCCAGATCCACCACCTTCTGCTTGGCGCGCTCGCTTGTATACGGCGGCGCATGGAAATACGTAGCCTCGATTCCCACGCCTCTTTTTGATATCATATAGCCTGCCACCGGGCTGTCGATTCCGCCGGAAAGAAGCAGCATGGCTTTTCCATTGGTGCCTACCGGCATGCCTCCCGCGCCGGGAATTATCTGCGAATATACATAGATCTCATTTCTAATCTCCACATTCAGCATCACATCCGGATGATGGACATCCACCTTCGTCTCCGGAAATGCTTCCAGAATTACTTCTCCCAGATCGCAGTTGATCTCCATGGAGGTCTTGGGATAAGTCTTCCTGGCACGTCTCGCCTCTACCTTGAACGTCAGGTTCTTATCGGGGTACATCTCATCCATATACGAAACGACGTCTTCTTTGAGTTTCTCAAACCCCTGGTCTTCCATACGCACTACCGGGCAGATTCCCACGATGCCGAACACCCGCTTCAGGTGCTCCACCGTGTCCTCATAGTCGTAATCGCCCTCGCAGTCCACATAGATTCTGGCCTGGGACTTATGCACGTCAAACTGGCCGTCCACGTCCTTAAGGGCAAACCGTATCTGCCTGACAAGCGCATCTTCAAACAGATACCGGTTCTTTCCCTTAATTCCAATCTCTCCGTACTTTAACAAAAATGTGTGAAATCTCATCTTATCTATTCTCCTAATCTAATCTTCCTACAGATTCTTTTAGCGTCTGGTATATTTTCGAAGCATCGGTACTATATTATATAGTGTATCCAGGGTATAGTCAATCTCTTCACGGGTTGTAAATTCTGACATGCTGAATCGCAATGTGGCATCTAAGAATTCCTGCCTTGCCCCGATTCCTTTCAGGACGCCGCTCACCTGCGGATGGTTCGAGGAGCAGGCCGAGCCAGAAGATACATAGATTCCCTTTTCTGCCAGGGCATGGAGAAGCACCTCACTTCGGATTCCCCCGAATCCTACGCTGATAATGTGAGGCGCGGACGTCTCATCATACAGTCCATGAATCGTCGTGTTCTCAATCTGACCGATGCCCTCGATAAAATGCTGCTTAAGCCTGCGCATCCTAGCCACCTTCACGTCCAGATCCTGGTAGATGGTCCTGGCTGCCAGGGAAAGCCCCGCGATCCCTGGAACATTCTCCGTTCCTGAGCGGATATTCTTCTGCTGCTCTCCGCCAAATACGATCGGCTTGATCTTTACATTTTCTCCTATATATAAAGCGCCTGTTCCTTTAGGACCATGAATCTTGTGGCCGCTGATGGAACACATATCTACCTTCAGCCGCTTCGGATAGATGCGGTATTTGCCGAACCCCTGCACCGCATCCACATGGAACAGAATGTTCCTGTTATAGGCCTTCACGATGCTGGCGGCCTCCTGGATCGGCTGGACGGAGCCCACTTCATTGTTGACGTACATGATGGATACCAGGATGGTATCTTCGCATAATGCATCCTTCAGGGCATCCAGCTTCACCCTTCCATATCGGTCCACTGGCAGGAAGGTTATACGGAATCCTTCTTCTTCCAGATAGCGCATGGTATTGATAATAGCCGGATGCTCAATGGAGGTCGTGATCAGATGCTTTCCTGCCCTCTGATTGGCCCTCGCCGCGCCAATCAGCGCAAGATTGTCGCTCTCTGTCCCACCGGAGGTGAAGAATACCTCTTTATCCTGCACCTTCCAGATCTTTGCCAGAGTCTCTTTCGCCTCTTTTATATACTGCTCCGCTTCCACGCCTTTCGTGTGCCTGGAAGACGGGTTTCCATAATCTTCGCACATGACCTTTCGCACCAGTTCGCCCACGCTGTCATACGCCCGGGTGGTGGCGGAATTGTCCAGATAGATTTCTTTCATGCTTTCCACTTCCTATTTCTATATTCTTACTACTAGAGTATGTTCCTACCCTTCCAGATGGAACATTAAGATGGATAATATGGCAAGCCCCGCCGTCTCTGTGCGCAGGATCCTCCTGCCAAGCGTGATTGCCTTAGCCCCTTGACGGATAGCCGCATCGACCTCTTCCTTTTCGAATCCGCCCTCCGGTCCGATAAAGATTCCTACAGACTGTCCCTGCGCAATGGATGCTACCACTTTTCTGGCCTCCTCCATCCCTTCCGCCAATTCATACGGAATCAAAAGAACGTCCAGTTCTCCTGCCATTTGAAGCGCCTCCGGGTAGGACAGGACGGAAGATACCTGCGGGATATATCCCCGGCCGGCCTGCTTAGCCGCGCTTTCGGCAATCTGCTGCCACCGCTGCGTCTTTTTTGCGGCCTTCTTTTCATCCAGTTTTACCACCGACCGCCTGGTGGCCACCGGCACCACCTGGCTTGCCCCCAGTTCCACCGCCTTCTGCACGATCAGTTCCATCTTATCCTGCTTAGGCAGTCCCTGGAACAGGGTGATACGGCAGGGAAGTTCTGTATCCACCGGCATTCTCTGCTGTATCGCAAGGACCGCGCGGCCTTCTTCATACCCTTCGACCAAGCACCGGTATTTCAGGTTGTCGCCGTCGCTGATTTCTACTTCCTCTCCCGGGCGCATGCGCAGTACGTTCTTCATATGATTCACATCCGAGCCTTCAATATAGATCCTCTCGCCCTCCACCTGGGAAGGCGTTACAAAAAAATGCTGCATCTTGCTACTCCTGATTCTTTCTGGCTGTTACGGATACCCATTCTCCCTGGTGGTTCACCTCCAGCACTTCAAGGCCTGCCTCCTTCACTGCCTGGACCACCGTCTCTTCCTTATCTTCGATAATTCCGCTGGTAATGTAGATTCCGCCAGGCTTCATCTGGTTCACGATAACTGGCGTAAGCGGTACCAGCACGTCAGCCAGAATATTGGCCGCCACGATGTCGTATTTTTCGTACCCTGCCTTATCCTGTACGTCCTTGTCGTCGATGATGTTGCCAATCATGACTTCGTATTGGTCTTTTCGGATTCCGTTGACCTCCATATTCTCATGGGTCGCGTCGATCGCGCATGGATCCAGATCCGTACCCACGGAATACCTGGCTCCGAACTTCAGCGCCAGCATCCCCAGAATGCCGCTTCCGCAGCCTACATCCAGGATCACCGTATCATCTTTCACATACTTTTTGAGCTGGCGGATGCATAACTGCGTAGTCTCATGCATGCCTGTCCCGAACGCAGTGCCGGGATCTATATGGATCACCAGCTTATCGCTGTCTTTTTCCTCTACCTTTTCCCAGGAAGGGATGACGAGAATATCATCGATGTAGAACTGGTGGAAATACTGCTTCCAGTTGTTGACCCAGTCCACATCCTCCGTCTGGGATTCCTCGATCATGCACGCTCCTACATCCAGATAAGCGCGCATCTTATCCAGTTCCTTCCTTATGTTCAAAAGGATCGTTCCTTTATCCTCTTCTTCGTCCAGATAGAAGGTCAGATAAGCCGTGCCGTCATCTTCCGGAATATCTGGCAGGATGTCCACGAACATCTGCTCCTTATCTTCCTTCGTAAGAGGCACCTTGTCCTCGATCTGCACGCCCTGGATTCCCAGATCCATCAGCATGCTGCTGACGATGTCCTCCGCCTGCGTCGTCGTCTGTAGCCGAAACTGATTCCACTTCATAATTCGTCCCCTTTCATCTTATATAATGCCCAGATGGTCCAGCAGGATCTTGCATCCCATCAGTATAAGGATGACGCCTCCTGCCAGTTCTGCCTTGGACTGGTATTTCGTCCCAAATATATTGCCTATTTTAACACCTGCCACGGATAAAGTAAATGTAATTGCCCCAATAAAACTTACCGCAGGCACAATCTCCACCTGCAGGAAGGCAAATGTCACCCCTACCGCCAGAGCGTCGATGCTGGTTGCGACAGCCAGTCCCAGCATGGTCCTGACATCCAGTGACGCATCCGCGTCCTGGCACTCATCGCAGGAGCCAAACGCCTCGCGTATCATATTGACGCCGATAATTCCCAGCAGGATAAAGGCGATCCAATGGTCTACCGAAGTAATCACATCTTTAAACTGGACTCCCAGAAAGAAGCCTATCAGCGGCATCAGCGCCTGAAACGCGCCAAAATATAAGCCTACGATACCTGCCTTGCCCCATGTGCAGCGCTTCATCGCAAGACCCTTACAGACGGATACTGCGAACGCGTCCATGGAAAGCCCTACTGCTATCAGGAATAATTCTATTATATTCATGTCCTTTCTCCTAACCTTTTTCTCATGGTACAGAACAAAGAATGTGCTCTGCACATTCTTGCGCCTTCTGCGGACGGCTACTCTGAGCCAAATCTGTCAAAGCAGAGGTTCAGATCTACGTTTCCTTCAATTCCTGGCACCTTGCCCTTTTCCGTATACTGCCACATGGAAAATTCATAAGGGCACTGGGGAAGGGGCTCGTAATCCGCGTACCATTTCTTATATCCTGCCAGTTCGTTCAGATCAAGCGTAAATGCCATCCATTTCATATTGGCATAGATCATTGTCTCATATCCGGCTTCTTCAACCGCGTCACAGAATGTGATGCAGTTTGCGGTGAACTGCTCTTTTTTCAGATGATCTGTCCTGGCTTCATCATTTTTGATTTCTTCGGTATCGAATATCACCGGATAAGTGATAGCGTAAGGCCGGATTCGTTCCAGTACGAACTGCGCCTCTTCATAAGCCTCTTCTTTGTCTACCGCCTGCGAGAAGAAGTAGACTCCCACGTCAAGGCCTGCCGCAAGCGCGCCCTCTATGTGACTTTTGAACATGGCGTCTTCCACAAGTTTTCCTTCCTGTCCATATCCCCGAAAGCCTACGCGTATGATCGCAAAGTCTATGCCGCTTGCCTTCACTTTAGCCCAGTCTACGGACGGCTGATATTCGGACACGTCTATCCCGACCTTGGAAATAATGTTTCCCGCTTCGTCGGTATAGTGCTGGTATCCGTCTTTCTTTTTTATCCGTTTCAGATCGTATGTATTTTTCGGCACCGCTTCCAGAAGTTCGGCCTCATACTGCTGCCCCAGCACATCTACAAACTGGTAGACCTCCTTGTTTCCATCCGCCTGGTCTTTCGCTTCTTCCTTCTTATCCGTGTCCTGGCACCCTGCTGCAAGCAGGACCGCCAGCAATACAAACAATGTCTTAATCCATCTCTTTTTAATCATCATGACCCTTCTATCTCTTACGCTTCAAAAGCCGCAAAATGGGCATTGGCAAGCAGTTGTTCTGCTTCCGCTTCCGTCAGCCCATAAGAATCCGCCAGGTATTGGAATTCCTTCCCTACCCAGGTATCTGATACCGTCATATTGTCGCTGTTTACCGTCACCTTGATTCCCCGCCTCAGATAGGTTCTCAAAGGATAATCAGTTATCTTTTCTACTGCCTTGGTCTGCAGATTGCTGATAGGGCACATTTCAAGAGGAATCTCCCGGCTTGCCAGCAGTTCCATCAGTTCCTCGTCCTCAATTGCCCGGACCCCATGCCCAATCCTGGCCGCGCCAAATTCTACCGCCTTGCGGATGCTGGCAGGCCCTGCCGCCTCCCCTGCATGGATGGTAAACGGAACCCCAAGTTTCCTGGCAAGCGCAAATTCTTCTTCATAATCTGCCGTGGGAAACAAGGCTTCCGCCCCCGCCAGGTCAACGGCTACCACTCCCTTGCCCAGATACCTGGAAGCCAGACGCACCGTCTGAAGGTTCGCTTTCTTATTATCCTGTCCCCGCATGCAGCATAGAATTGTCCGCAGCCGGATATCGCTGTCTTCCTGCGCCTTAGAAAGCCCAGACAGCACCGCTGTGACCGCCTGTTCCTGGCTCATGCCTTTCTGGCAGTGCAGCTGCGGGGCAAAACGCACCTCGGCATAACGCAGCCCTCTCACCTTAAGGTTCTCGCCCAGTTCCCTCGCGGCCTGGCATAGTCCACGTTCCGTCTGCAGGACCTTCAGCACAGTATCAAAGCATCTCAGATATTCATTCAGGCTTTTGCAGTCCATCCCCTCACAGATATAAGGCTTTAATCCCTTCGCCGTATCTGCCGGAAGCCTGATTCCTTCTTCCTTCGCGATCCGCAATATGGTCTCTGCCGGCAGGGAGCCATCCAGATGAAGATGCAGATCTATCTGTCCAAACTTTGACATATTCATAGAAGTTCTTCCCATTCTTTTTCTTTAAAGCCTGTCAGAACCGTATCCTGTGTCACAAGAATCGGGCGTTTTACCAGCATGCCGTCCGAAGCCAGTACCTCATACTGCTCTTCTTCCGTCATCTGGGGCAGGCGTTCCTTTAACTTCTGCTCTTTATACAGCATGCCGCTGGTATTAAAGAATCTCTTAAGCGGCAGGCTGCTCTTTTCATGCCATTCTTTCAATTCTTCCTTGGTTGGATTCTGAATCTTGATATCTCTTTCTTCAAACTCCATTCCCTTCTCCTGAAGCCATTTCCTGGCTTTCTGGCAGGTTGTTCATTTTGGATAGCATACGAATAACATCTGTACATTCCTCCTTCTATTTATCTAGGCTTTATTTCAGCGCCGTGTTCAAATCCTGCTCCACTTCATCCAGTTCCTTGAGGATCTCCTGCTGCTGCTCGTCAAACAGCAGGCGCTTATTGTAACGGTAATATTTGTCGCAGTCGTTTTCCTTCAGGAATTGGATGCTGTAATAACTGGTGTTCAATTCCGTTACAAAGGCCACCATCTCCTGGCTGTCTCCAAAAGCATCCTCCATAAAGTCAAAGGCATGATCAAGTGCATTTGCCGCTTTCTCGATCATCCGTTCCCTCTCGTCCGTCTCTTTCGTAAATTCTTCCTTCACCCGGTCAAATGCCGCCTCTTTATCAAGATGTTCCGCCTTCTCCAGCTGGCGGTATCCCTCCAGGGTATCGGAGACCTTTCTTCGAATCCGGTCTTCCTGCCTGGTCAGCTGCTCCGCCTTTCTTAAGCGTTCATAGGCTTCTGCAAACTCCTGAATCGCGCCGGGAAGATCCAGATCCTCTTTATAACGGCGAAGGACATCATATAGAATGGTTACATAGCGATCCGAGACATAGCACTCCTTGAACAAGCCTCCCAGCTGGCCCAGCAGCATGTTGACCACGCTCAGGCGCTCATCGAAGGATGCGTATCTTAACTGCTCCAGCGTATCTTTGTCATAATAGCCTTCCAGTATCTTCTCCAGGCCATAATCCTTTTTATACTTCTCATATAATTCCAGATAATTCGCGAAATCCTTCGCAATCTTCCAGTGCTGGATATACTGGTGCACCACTTCCCGGTCTGCCTTCTTGTGGAGCGCCTCGTAAGACTTCAGAAGCTGCGACAGGTCCTCCCATCCTCTGGCCGTTGCAAACATCTTGCCGTCTACCGTAGTCTCGATGCGGTAGAAATGGTCTCTTCGTATCTCCAGATAAGAGAGAATAGCCGGATGGATCTCTGCCTGATAAGCATACTCCTTCCAAACATCATAATTTTCTTCCACATCTATCTTCTTAATTCGATCCAGCGTTACCACGTCAAAATCCCTTACCGACTTATTATACTCCGGAGGATTGCCCGCTGCAACGATAATCCAGCCTTCCGGCACCTTCTGGTTTCCGAATGTCTTGCACTGCAGGAATTGGAGCATAGTAGGGGCCAGCGTCTCGGATACGCAGTTGATCTCGTCGATAAACAGGATGCCTTCCGCAATCCCGGTGGCCTCGATCTTTTCATAGACGGACGCGATGATCTCGCTCATCGTATATTCCGTCACGGAATACTTCTTCCCTCCAAAAGTCTTTTCCTGTATAAACGGAAGCCCGATGGCGCTCTGCCTGGTGTGATGCGTAATGGTATAGGCAACCAGGCCAATCTGGCACTCCTTGGCAATCTGCTCCATAATCTGCGTCTTCCCGATCCCCGGAGGCCCCATCAGCAGGATCGGCCGCTGCCGGATTGCCGGTATCATATAATCCCCATAGACGTCTTTTTTAAGATATGCCTCTATGGAATCTTTAATTTCCCTCTTCGCTCTTTTTATGTCCATTGTCTTGTAATCCTTTCTCTTCTTCCTTCCTCAGTCTCTGGCGGCGCTTATGGCCGTTGCAGGTCTTCTTCTTCAATCACCAGCTTCATGGCCCACGGTGGAACGTCTACATCTTCATAGTCTTCCTTCATGAACACAAAGGCAGTCTCATATGGGGGCATCTTAGACGGATAGGTGCCTCTTCCATCCGTAAAATACAGCAGTCCTTTTAACCGCTCAAACGCATGCTGCTTCATCAGATTCTCCACATAGGCAAAAGCCGGGCGAAAATCCGTTCCGCCTTCTCCTTTCAGTTCCAGGTGCTCCATGTAATTCTTCAAGTCTTCCTCGCTTTCAATCTTTTGATCCGTCTGTACCTGATCATCGCACTGGATGATATGAATGTTCACCTTCCTGAAGAAACTGTCATTTTCGCTTAAGACCCCGTAAGTCTCCTCCAGGAATTTCTTGACCAGCTCGCCGGAGCAGGACATGGACGTGTCAATCACAATGGCAAATTCCTCTACCTTCTGCACTTCCTTCCACTCCTGAGGCTCGATCAGCGGCATGTTCCCGTATAGGGAAAGGCCATAACTGTAGAATACATAGTCAAACGTATCTTCATCCACTGCCATCTCTTCTTTCAGAACCGAGAATTTCCGCAGAAACTGGCGGTAGTCAAACCGTACCCGGTTCTCCACTTTTACCTGATCGATCAGATGGCCGGATTCCTGTGATGCTTCTTTGGAAAATGTCTCCATATCCGTCTCCATCTGCTCGCTGATATCCTGCCACTGGTTCTCGATCTGGCTCTGCTTCTTCTGATCATCATCTGCCGGCCAGTAACTATGGTCATCCACCCGGAATTCGCCTGCCAGGCGCGCAAAATCTGCTTCTTCAAGATTCCATCTCTCCAAGGCGCCATAGACTTTTTCCGCCGTCAGCACCTTCATCTCTTTCCCAAGTCTTCGGTAAGTCTCTCTTCTGAGCCAGGATCGGCTTTTTAAGACGCACCGGTGCTGCATGCCGTCGATGATCGACTCTGTCACGATATCGCAGGCCAGGCTGTATCGTTCCTCCTCCCTGCCCTTTCGCCGGATCATATGGCGGAATATGCCATGAAGCACCAGATGTAGGTAAATTCGGTTCACCATGATCCGGTCCTCCCGGTACAAACCGCCCAGATACTGAGGGTGGTAATACAGATACAGCCCATCGGTTCCCATCCCGCAAGCCCCCTCGTCCAGGACAAAGATTAGGCTCGAAAGCGCCACATCCATGAACCGCATCTTGAGATACAGTTCATTGCGGGCTGCAGCCAGAATCTTTCTGCCTATGCTATCCAGTTTTTCTCCCATATCGATTTTATTTTCCATTGTCACTTCCATACACCTATTCTATCGATTCAATTACAAATCAAATGTCTTTTTCTTCTTAGGATGCAGCCTTTGCTTCTCATCCATAAGGAGACTGAGCATTTCTGTCTTCTTGCTTTTTGCCGCCCATTCCAGGGCATAATCCAGAGCAGTTACCGTCAGATACCCCTGCCTGGCAAGGAATTTTATGCCTTCCATATCATCTGTCTCTACTAAAAATTCCACCGCTTCTTCCCGATGGGCGCATAGATAGGAGACGTATGCCTCCCTTCGGTCTTCCGCCAGCCGAAAAGGATGCCTCAGCCTTCCAAGCACCAGTTCCGCCGCCGTCTGCAAAGATTCTTCCGCCACCGTCCGGTACAGCAGCTCGTCGTACTTCTTATAGTCCAGCTCCCGGTTATAAAAGCACTGCCTGTAGTATCCGCCAGCTCCATGGTGACGCGTCTCCAATATCCTGGCAGGCGTATTCTCCACCGCCTCTTCATAGTGTTCTGGAAATAATACCTCTGCCGTCTCTATATATTCTTCTCTGCCTGCCTCTTTCTTATGATAATAAAGTTTCGCACGGATTGCAAACCGAATCTCATCCACGATAGACTTCAGGCAGCTTCTCTCTCCCTGATAGAAATGGATCTCCACTTCTTCCAGATGGCAGCCGGTAAATGCCCCTCCTCCGATATCCAGCAGGCTGTCCGTAAGGATCAGCCGTTTTAAGTTCCTGCATCGGTAAAACGCGTATCTTCCAATCTCCGTCACCTGGGAGGGAAGCCATATCTGCGTTACCTGGGATGCGCAGACCCTGCTCTCAGCGCCGGATAGACTGCCGCCTTCACTGACGAATACATATTCTCCTTCTTCCTCGGGCTTTTCGGCAAACGCATAGTCTGCAATCCTGGTAACCGGAATCCCTTCTATCTCATCTGGAAGGATCAGTTCGCCCTGGGTACCATAGCATCCTGTAATCTCGACTCCCTGATCCGTCTTTTTATAATGAATCTTTGGACATATCTGTCCCGTTTCTTTTTTCCACATAAAACCAACCTCGCAATATATTAAACAGGTATTATTGTACCACAAAATCTGCTATAATGATAACCATGGGAATATTTACATTCTAGAATCAAAAGAAAAGAGAGAGAAAATCATGAAGCGTAAACTTACATTTCAACAATATATCGCTGTGGCCAGCATGCTGTTCGGCCTTTTTTTTGGTGCAGGAAATCTGATATTTCCCGTTTCCATGGGGCAGATGGCCGGGCGCAACGTATGGCCGGCTATTCTCGGATTTCTGATCACCGGGGTGGGACTGCCCCTTCTTGGAGTGGCTGCCCTGGGCATGAGCCGCTGCAATGGCCTGGCACAGATGAGCCGGAGGATCGGAAAAAAGTATGGCACCTTCTTTACCTGCGCCCTCTATCTGACCATTGGGCCTTTCTTTGCCATTCCCCGCTGCGCCACCGTTCCATTTGCCGTGGGAATCGAGCCGATTCTCGGAAAAGGCTCCTCGGATGCCTTGCCGCTGGCTGTCTTTTCCTTGCTCTTTTTCCTTGCGGTCTTATGGTTCTCCTTAAGGCCAGGCAAGATTCTTACCTGGATCGGCAAGATCTTGAATCCGATCTTCCTTGCCGCGCTTGGACTGCTGGTGATCACTGCCCTTCTTCGCCCTATGGGAGATATCGGAAGTATCGCTCCCCAGGCTGGCTATGCTTCCCACGCCTTCTCCCAGGGCTTCCTGGAAGGCTACAATACCATGGATGCATTGGCAGGGCTGGCTTTTGGGATCATCGTGGTAAATGTCATCAAAAGCCTGGGTGTAGAGAATTCCGGCGATGTGGCAAAATGTACGGTAAAAGCCGGGCTTTTCAGCACGATCCTAATGGCCGTCATCTATCTGCTGGTTACGATCGTAGGAACCCAGAGCCGTGGGATGTACGAGGCCAGTTCCAATGGAGGAGAAGCGCTTCTTTTGATCGCAAGCCACTATTATGGCAGGGCTGGCGCTTTCATCCTTGCCTTCACCGTCACTTTTGCCTGCCTTAAGACTTCCATCGGACTGATCACCAGCTGCAGCGAGACTTTCTGCGCCATGTTCCCCCGGACGCTGAATTATAAGAAATGGGCCGTCCTGTTTTGTGCGCTCTCCCTGCTGATTGCCAACCTGGGCTTAAATTCTATCATCGCCTACTCTCTTCCGGTATTGATGTTTTTATATCCCCTGGCGATCACGCTGATCTTCCTAAGTTTGGCCGGAAAGTTCTTTGCCGATGATAAGAAGGTCTATATCAGCGTCACTGCCTGCACCATCTTTGCCGCAGCCTTGGACTTTCTCAATGCCCTTCCTGAGGGCCTTAAGAACCTGCTGCATCTGAAGCCGCTGCTGGCCGGGGTCTCCAGATACCTGCCTCTTTTTGAGCAGGGAATGGGCTGGATATGTCCTGCCCTTCTGGGCCTGGCCATCGGAATCTGCCTTCACGCCCGAAAAAAACAGAGCCTGCCCTCTTAGGAGCAGGCCCTGCGGGTCTGTCTAATAATATCCCTTCCACATATTTACATACATGTGGATATCCGTCTTGAGATAGAGGCCGATCGTCGTTAGAAGGCCATCCCCTTCCGGCCGTTTGGAAGCCGCCATTACATATTTGACGCCAGCCTTCCTCGCATAGTGGTCTGCCTTTCGCAGATGCCATCCATTGGTAACTACTACGCAATCTTTAAATCCGCAGTGTTCCATCATCTGGCTGGCATACAGTAGATTATGATATGTGCTGACTGCCTGCTTCTCTTCCAGTATGTATTCTTCCGGGACTCCCAGTTCCATTGCATAGCGCTTCATGACCGATGCCTCTACAAACGTGTTGGATACTGCTGCTCCGGACATAATCAGATACTTTACCTTCTTATCTTTCCATAGTTCTACTGCTTTTTCCACGCGGGCAGCAAGCCTCTTAGAAGGCGTGCCGTCTGCCCCTACCTGGCAGCCGCAGACAACCGCGCAGTCATAGGCATCCTGTTCCCACCGCTTCTTTGGCTTTCGGAACATCAGGCCAAACAGCGCCAAGTTTGCTGCCGCAAACCCGGAAGTTATCCGCAGAAGCCGATATTCTCTATTTTTCATCTAATCTTCCTCCACTCTTAATCCAAGGTTCCTTCCATATCCACGGGACCTTCCATTTGCGCTTCCTGGGGAAGAAGTCCCGCGAGCCGGTCCAGCCTCTCTTTCCAGAAATAATTGAACAAGGCGATGAATCTTCCAACCCCGACCATAGCAATCACCGTGCCAATGCCAATTGCCTCCAGTCTTCCCGCAATGGCAAGTCCCAATACCAGGGAGATTCCCACGCTGGTAAAATCAATCACATTCTTCCCAAATCCGACGCCTCTATGAAGCACTTCGCCTACCGTCTGGGCCAGTCCGTCCGCAGGATTAGGCACCAGTTTCATGTTTACCGTCATCACCACGCCCAGGGCTGTGACCACGATTGCCGCCAGAAGCAGCAACAGGTTCTGCCACAGGCTGTCATACTTGATATCCAGCAGATCGCCAAAGACATTCAGCAGCATGCTGAATACAAAACTAATCGGAGCCTGCAGAAGGATCAGCCAGTTCTTTCCCTTCAGTGCCAGCTGGATCCCCACAAATATAAAATAGATGACAAAAGTAGTCATTCCAAAGTCCGTATGCCATATCGTCGATATCGTAAACGGAATGGATATAATTGGCGATACGCCCAGCCCGGTCTTGGTATTCAGGGTAATTCCTGCCGCCAGCACTACCATTCCTGCCGTATAAATCAACAAGCGCCAAATCCATTCTTTTTTCATATTATCATTCATAAAATCACTCTCAATTCATGCATAGTCTTTATATATTTTACTCCTATTTCCTCTATTTTTCAAGACCAGCCTGCTTTTGTGGTAAATATGCAAAATTCCTCATATATATGTTGTAAAAATATATATCGGAGTTCCTATGCCATCCAGAAATAAAATCTTTAAGGCCGCAGGCGTCATCCTCCTATTCACCATAGCTTTTTTCGGAGGAAGGCTGGCTGCCGCCAGGTTCGCCCCGGCAGATTCTGCCCGGATCGTGCCTGCCCCTGAAAACTGGGGGCTGGGCTTCCAGGAAGACGGGAAGCTTCCAACGGGCAATGCTACCATTGATGAATTAAAAAAATACGATGCCTACTACGCTGAAGATACCCAGGAAAAGGTCCTTTATCTGACCTTTGACTGCGGTTACGAAAATGGAAATATCGAGCCTATGCTGGATGCCCTGAAAAAGCACAAGGCGCCAGCCACCTTTTTCGTAGTCGGCAACTTCCTCTCTACCAGTCCGGATATCGTCAAGCGTATCAATAAGGAAGGCCATACAGTAGGCAACCATACATACCATCACCCGGATATGTCCAGCATCTCCACCAAGGACGCGTTTGAAAAAGAATTAAAAGGTGTGGAGGATCTGTATAAAGAAATCACTGGCGAAGCCATGACCAAGTACTACCGTCCTCCGCAAGGAAAATACAGTATCGAAAACCTTCAGATGGCCAAGGATATGGGCTACCATACCTTTTTCTGGAGCCTGGCTTACGTGGATTGGATTGAAGACGAGCAGCCAAGCAAGGAAGAAGCCTTTGACAAACTGCTAACCCGTATCCATCCGGGCGCCGTCGTGCTGCTTCACAGCACCTCCAAGACCAATGCGGAGATTCTGGATGAGTTGCTAGCCAAATGGGAAGAAATGGGATATACGTTTAAGTCGCTGGACCAGCTGATTGGCAAATAATAAAAAATATTGAAAAAGTCCGCAGAAGATGCAATCTGCTCTTCTGCGGACGAATCCACACACTGCCAAGCCCGCTTATATTTCCAGCCGCTTCTTTAATTCTTCAATCTGCTTTCTCAATTCTGTATTTTCTGACTTGCTTTCTTCCAGTTCCCGGCCTTTTTCCTCCAGTTCTTTGGCCTTTCCTTCCAGTTCCTTGGCCTTTCCTTCCAGTTCTTTGGTCTTTCCTTCCAGTTCCTCCTGCATCTCATCAATCATATACTGTACTGTATTGCGATCCAGTTCGCGCAATTCCTTGGAAAACATATTCATCACCTTCTCCGTATTCCTGCACATCTCATATACCTCTTCATACATAGAGCGAAAATAGGGATATTTCTCTACCAGATCTACAATCACTTCTGGATCATCTATGCTAAAAAAGGCCAGCCATGCATCCAACTTGTTTCTGATACCTTTATTGTGCTGGTTTTTACGAAAGATGTCAAGTGCCACAAAAACGAATTCTTGGAGTAGTTCTAATTCTATTCCCGTATCAGACATCTGTTTGCTCCTGTGGATATATATATCTGAAAAACTATGGAATTCTCTCGTACTCTTCTCAAATAGAATAACCGTATAGACTTTCTTTATATCTCTATAACTAAAAGATTTTTTCTTTTCACTCTTTACTCTTTTGTACTGCCTTAACAATAAATCGGCCGAATAGCAGGCACTGCGCTGGCCTGGAAACAGATAGCCGACTTTTTGCACCTCTACATTTGCAATACTTCCGTCCTCTAACTCTATTACAATATCCATGATCAGAAGTGAGCCTTCTGATGCAATCCTCCCTGATTCATTCGGAAGCATCTTTAATATCTTCACCTTATGTCCAATTAGCAGAGACAGGAACTCCTCCAGCCTTTCTGGCGCTGTATCCGGATTCATAATTTCTTTAAAAAATGAATCATAGAGTAATTTTACTCCCCGGACTCCCGTGCATATATCCAGAAATTCCCTCTGCTCCTTTTCTGTCCAGTTTTCAAAGATTATACGCAATTCCTTACTGCTTTGAATATCATACAGCACTTCCTGTGCAGTACGAATAGCAGGAAAATATTTTTGCATACTTTCAGCCATACAGATTGCCTCCTTTTCCTTCCTAAAACTTTGTTTTACTTAATTTCACGATTGGGTAATTGCTTCGATTTCGAAGTTTGAGAATGAAAGATATCTGGCGGCAAGAATGCCGCCATTTGATATGATTAGATTAACACAAATATTTTCAGACTACAAGTCCATTTTTTTCTCCCACTCATGCAACCTTTTTGCTGCCTCCGGGTTCTGCTTTTCCAGACGGCGCTCCAGCCTGGCCCTGCTGGCCTTGAGTTTTTCGAGTACATCCGGATTCTCTCTTCTAAGCTGCTCCATAATCCGCCGTCTTCTCTTCTCGATCAATTCCAGCACCACCGTCCGGTTATCTTCTTCCGTCATATTATCCGGCAATTCATCCATATGAAGTTCCATACGCCTGAGGATTTCATCTTCATCTATGGCTCCCAGGCTATGCCAGGTCTCCAGGCGCTTCTCCAATCCTTCTTCCGCTAATTCTTCCAGATCCGGCAGCTGGTGGATGCCTTGCAGGACATGATGCACCCGCTTTTCAATCTGGGCCACCGTATCGTCTCCGAATGCCCAGGCGAATTCCTCCAACGTATTCTCAGCCTCCGCAGGAATGCTTAAAATGAGCCTTCGTTCCTTCTCATCAAGCCCTTCCAAGGGATAAGGCTCCACAATTCCCGCATCATGAAGAGCCGCCGTGATCGTCCTTCTCACCCGTCCTTCTTCAATCAGATGACCGATGCCAAGTCCCCGCATCTGGGCATTCACCGTATCCCTGTGCTCTGTCATATAGAAACGGATTTTCCGTTTTCTAAGGCTTTCCGCCAGCATTTCCAGACGGTCTGCCGCTGTAATGTCTATGTTGGTAACGCCACCGGCGTCCACGATTACTACTTTTGTATCCTCCCGGATACTGTTTTCAATATCTTCCTGGAACATCTTGATATTTGCAAAGAACAGGCTTTCGCTGAACTGATAGATTACTACATGTTCAATCTCATAGGCATACCGGTTCTTGCCCATATCATAGAATCCATCCCTCCCCGGAATCACCCCCAGAAAGGCTCTGGGAGGGTTGGTAGCTTTCAGGATCACGGCCACAAAGGAGAGCAGGATTCCGATAATGACGCCATAGATGGTTCCAAGCATCAGTACGCTTAAGAAGGCTGCAACGAAGATATAGAATTCATTCCGGCTTACCCTGTACAGTCGTTTGGCCAGATCAAATTCTACTACCTTCATCAGCGCTGATATCACAATCGCCGTCAATACAGGTACCGGAAGATAGCCGATAAACCCTGTGCCAAATAGAAGAAGCGCTGCCATGGATAATCCTGCGACGATTGACACGGCCTGGGTCCTGCCTCCATACTGATCATTCATGGAAGTCCTTGAGATGCTTCCGTTCACCGGACAGCAGCCGACCAGGGAAGCCGCGATATTTCCGGCGGCACAGGCCAAAATCTCCTGATTGTCATCAATCTTGTAGCCATTTCGAAAGGCAAAGTTATTCTCTGACAGCAGCGTTTCTGCCATCACCACCACTGCCACCATAAGGCCCCGTCCTGCCACCTGGCTTAAATCAACGTCTCCAAAAGCCGGAAGCACCAGTCCTGGCATGCCCGGCTCTACTTCGGACAGCAGCCTTACCCCGTGCTGATCCACATGTCCTACGCAGGTAAGCAGCACGCCTGCTGCCATAATGACCACCGCCATAGGAAACTTCGGCATGAATCTTCTGGCTGCCACGATGATCGTAAGCGATACGCCTCCAAGCGCAACGGACAGCAGATTCACATGTCTAAGCGCTTCCAGTATATCTTCAAGCAGTTCCAGAAGTTCTCCCGAGCCAGAGCCGCTTCCCAGAACCTTCGGAATCTGCATCAGGATGATGGTAACCGCGATTCCGCTGATAAATCCGCCCATAACCGGCGTAGAGATGAAGTCCACCATACGTCCTGCCCTCAGAAAATAGAACAAAAGCAGCCATAGTCCGGCAAAAAGAGCCATCATAGGCACGTATTGCATGGCTTCCTGCGATCCCGCCGGAATCCCGAGCGTAGCCATCGCAGCCCCCACGATAGCGGCAGGCGCGGCATCCACCCCAAAGATAAACTGGGGAGACGTAGAGAACAGGGCAAATAGAATAATCGGAAATACCGATCCATATAAGCCATAAATAGCCGGAATCCCTGATACTTCCGCATATCCCATGGAAATTGGGATCGAAACTGCTGCTATTATAATTCCTGTCAGGATATCCTTCGGAAGATCCTTAAGGTGATAGTTATGTAATGTATGGAATACTTTTACTTTCATATCGTCGTTCCTCCTGTACAGGCTATATTCTACCATATTTTTCAAAAAGATGGATAAGGAAACTGTATTCAGGAGGAAGACTTGACATCATGGCAGCGGCCTTCACTGCCAAAGCGGCCTTTCTCAGGCAAAAGGAATCAGCCCACGTACCGCAGCGCGTCTATCGGCTTCTTCTTAGCCGCCTTGTTCGCCGGATAGATTCCAAAGATAACCCCTATCCCTATGGAAAATACAATGGCAATCCATACAACGCCTACAGATAAGGCATAATTGGCGTCCTCTCCGCCCACACCGGAGATGATCCGCAGCGTTCCCCAGGAAAAGAATATCCCTATGGCGCATCCAATCAGGCTGATTAGCAACGCCTCAATCAGGAACTGAAGCATGATTGTCCCTCTCCCTGCGCCAATTGCCTTACGGATCCCGATCTCCCGGGTACGCTCCGTCACGGATACCAGCATGATATTCATAATGCCGATTCCGCCCACCAGCAGAGAGATCGCTGCAATGCCCCCAAGAAGCAGGGCCAGCGTATTGGTAACGTTCTCCATCGCCTCCATAATGGTGGACTGGTTCCTGATTGTAAATGCATCCTCATCCTGTCCAAAACGCTCCAACATCATACGTTCAAGCACCGTCTGCGCATCCTCCAGAGAATCCTGGCTTGTGGCGGAGACGCAGAATGTAGACACCTCCGGGGAAACGCTGTCTGTAAGACGGATCAGCGACGTATAGGGAATATACGCCTCATAATTTTCCGTGGTAGATGAATCACTCTCATCTGCTGCCAGAACTCCGACGATCAAGTATTCCACTCCATCCAGTTTTATGCTTTCTCCTACCACATCCATTCTTCCCATCACTTCTTTGGCAAGTCCCGCATTTATGACCGCCACATTCGTATGGTTCTGTACATCCGTGCCTTTTAGGAAACGGCCCTGGGCCAGTTCCAGATTCTGTATATTTTGGTATGCTCCCGTGGTTCCGTATACTGTGGCGTCTTCCTCAGAATAGGTACTGGACGCGGTCGTGTTTGCCTGGGACACAGGAGCCGCTTCCTCTATCTCATCCTCCTCGGTAAGCGCGGATATGTCCGACAGTTTTAAAGGATTTCCCTTATCATCCTGTATGTTCACCGTCAAAAGATTGCTCCCCATGCTGGAAATCTGGTCTGTCACAGAATCCGTGGTGCCGCTTGCCAGAGATACCAGAACGACAAGCGACATTACGCCTATGATAATGCCCAGCATGGTCAGAAAAGAGCGCATTTTATTGGATGCGATTGACTTCCACGCCATCTTTACTGCCTGAAGAATCATAATTTCTCCTCCTTCACCTGTCCGTCCAGAATGTGGATGCTGCGGCTGGCCTGGCCTGCCACAGCCGAATCATGCGTAATCAGCACGATGGTGCTGCCTGCATCATGCAGTTCATGGAATAGTCCCATAATCTCCGCCCCTGTGCTGGAATCCAGATTGCCGGTGGGCTCATCCGCCAGAAATATAGATGGCCTGGCCGCGATTGCCCTGGCGATCGCCACTCTCTGCTGCTGCCCACCGGATAGCTGGTTGGGCTTATGAAACCCTCTCCCTTTAAGCCGAACTTTTTCCAGTGCCTCTTCTGCCCGTTCTTTCCTTACGCTTTTAGGCAGTTTCTGATAGATTAAAGGGAGTTCTATATTTTCCTGTGCCGTCATATTCCCAATCAGGTTAAAACTCTGGAAGATAAAGCCGATCTTATGATTCCGGATTCTCGCAAGTTCCGTCTCCGTATACTCTTCAATCGCCTGACCATCCAGCAGATACTGGCCTTCGTCCGCCATATCCAGGCAGCCGATAATGTTCATCATCGTAGACTTTCCGCTGCCTGACGGGCCTATAATGCTGATAAATTCCCCATCTTCGATCTGCATGCTGGCATGATAAAGCGCCTTTACTTCTACTCCCCCTACATGGTAAATCTTCGAAACATCATTGAATCTGATCATCCTCATGCCCTCCGCTACTGTGACTGTCTTCCCTGGCTTCCTTGTCCGCTGCCGCCTGGAGCGTTTCCATTCGGCATCTGCATGCCATCTGGCATCTCTCCTCCAAATCCTTCTCCATCTGGCATGGCCTTCTCCTGTCCTCCCGCCATGTCGAATCCTTCGCTGCTATCCGTGCTCTTCGCTTTCAGGTAATAGACGGTGTCTCCTTCCTCCAGACCGCTGATAATCTCTACCTGGCTTCCGTCCGATAATCCAGTCTCCACTTCCACCTTGTCGGTCAGATTTCCATCGGAATCCTGCCCAGTATATACGAAGGCGCTGTCGCCCTTTTCCTGGAGCGCATTGACAGGGATCAGCACAGCGTCTTCCGATTCATCAATATGAATGGTTGCAGATGCGCTCATACCCAGCTTCATATCTTCTGTCTTCTTAAGGGTAATCTTCACCGGATATTTTGCGCTGCTGCTGCCAGAAGATGCCGTTCCCGCCACATAGGTAATCGTCCCTTCAAACGTCTCCCCCTCAAGGGCGTCCAGAGTGACGGCAGCCGTCTGACCTTCAGCCACGGATAGAATATCCAGTTCATCTACATTGATGGAAACCGTCACCTCTTCATTGGAAGCAATGGTAAACGCAGCCGCTTCATAGACGCTGTACGAAATCTCAGATGAGGCGCTGCCGCCGTCGCCAGAGGATCCGCCAGATGAGGCGCTGCCGGTTCCGGATGCGGATGCTCCCGACGACCCGGATGCCAGATTCCCGCCGGAATCTCCTGATACGGATCCCTGGGCCGTATTTCCTGACTGTCCATTTGTCTGGCTGTTTCCGCTATCTACGCTTGCCCCTGTCTTTGCAAACTTCGCTTTCACCTGCAGGAAGCTCTCGCCCGCATCGCTTGTAATCACCTCGCTTGTAACATCCGCTCCCTTTACTTCTGGCAGAATGCTGGAGGAAAACGCATATCCTTCCTTGGCAGTCAGCTTGATGGTTGCCGTATATACCGTATTCTCCTGAAACGTGTCCGTCGTGCAGTTCCAGGAGATCGTCCCCTTATATCGGTCTGTATCTTCAATCTTTGTCTGCGGCTTGCTTCCTGCTTTTGGCGCTTCCACGTCAATACTGCACTCGGATATGGCAGCCCCGGATGCCGCCATCGCGCTTTCTTCTCCTACATCTGCAGACAGTAGGAGGATTCCTGTAGCGCTTTTTTTGCCGGACATCTGGCTTGCGCCGGAGGAATTGCCTGAGGTAGCGGCATCAGAGCCGGAAGAACCGCCGGTAGCGTTTCCAGAATCGCTGCTTCCGGATGAAGATGCGCTGCTCTGCGTAATCTCCGTGTCAGCTGATACGTTCACGCCGTCAACCGTACCGGCACAATCAGCCGTAATCGCCTGGGTCTCCAGCAATGTCTCCAGCGCGGCTTCTACCTCATTCAACTCTGTCCATTGGCCGTTTAGCACCTTTGCCTCCAGGTATTCCGTGGAATCAGGATCCTGCGCGTCATCCGACAGGCTCTCCATCTGCTCCTGTACCTCTTCCATGCTTTCTTTCACTTCCAGCAGCTGACTGGCAATAGACGCCTCATCCAGCGTGGCAAGAATCTGCCCTGCCTCTACCATGTCGCCGCTTTCCACCAGCACCTCCTTTACCTTGATTCCGGCAGGAACTACCACATCCGTGGAGGCCCCGCCTGCCAGCGTTCCTGTTCCTACCACCGTAGTGCTGATGCTCCCCTTCGCGGCCTCTGCCGACTGTACCGTTATCTCCGCCTCCTTTGCACTGCCTCCTCTTGCCCGCGCGATCAATCCCACGATCAACGCTGCCACCAGCACGGTGGCAATCACAACGGCAGCCCAGAATGATCTCTTTTTTCGTAGCAAACGAACCGTATTCTGGATGCCTCTTTTTGCTGATCCTTGATTTTCCATGATTTCCTCCTGTTTCCGCAATTTTCCTGTTACTGACTCCGTTTATTCTATAGGAAAATTAAGAGGATTCTGTGTGAGAACTGTGAAAGATATGTGAAAATAAAAGATGAGGAATAATCCGTTCTATTCCTCATCTTCCTGCCCCTGAATATTCTGATTAAGCAAGGCCACTATGTTATTCGTCGTTTCCAGGCAGTTCAGCGCCAAGTTATTAAAATACAGAGCATCATCCATGGATCCATAGGTCTTTTCTTCCATTCCCGTCATGATAGAACTGCTCAATTCCTTCTTCGTATAACTTTTCCGAATCTTCTTAAATGCCCGCTCAATGTTTCTTAAAATCTCATTCAGGATAATATTGCCCTCCAAAGGCGCCTTATTCTCCCGAATATATGAATCAATCTGCTCAATCTCCGTCACCAGGCGGCGGTTCAGAGGAAGGAACTGTTGGTAGAATTCCTGTTCCTCCTTATTCATATTCCGTTTTATATAGTTTTCTATATCCTCTGATGCCAGATTAAACTGCACCATCAGTTCCCGCAGCATATTCCGATCGCTCTGGCAGGCCATGCTTTTTCTTACTTCCCGCACCATTGCCTCATCGATATCCAGCAGCGCATTCACGCTTTTCAGGAATTCTTCCTTGGCCGTATTGGGCAGAATGAACCGGTTGGCCAGCAGTACGGTAGCCACGGCCGCAAGCACATATACCAGCCGAAGTTCGATGGCCTCCCCCTGCGGAAGGCTCAAAGTCGTAAGCGACAGCCCATAGCAGGTGCTGTACATGCTCATCGTCCATGACGTAGCCGGCGCCGCATACATCAGGCAGGTCATAATCAGCAGAATCACAATATGGGCATTCAGGGACTTGAATATCCCTGTCAGGAAAAACGTGACAAATAATCCCCCGACCGTTCCAATCACCCTGTTATTGATCTTCATGACGCTCTCTTCCGAATACGGCATCAGCATCAAAAACGCGCTCATTGGGTACCAATAGCTGTGTTCCAGATTGGTTGCCCTGCAGAAAGAAAAGGTAATGCATAGGACAATTGAAAGTCTTAGAGCAAAGCGGATATGAAACTGGCTCAGATGAAACTGGCCTTTAGCCCCTTTGATCTTATGGGTGATGTCTGGAATCTTCCACTCCTTTTCCGATCTGTTCTTGCTGACCTCGGTCATCTTCAAAAGGGCAAAAGACAGCAGTCTCAGGATCTTCATCATCCCTTCATTCACTCTTTCGCTGTCCAGGCTTTCTTCTGCCAGGATTTTCTGTACCTTGCGGGCCAAAGCGCTGTTATCAGACTGATTGATTTCCTTTTCTATCTCATAGAATACGCCGCTTAGTTTACGGAAATATGACTGATTTTGTTCGCTCCCAAGGCTGGCATCATCCAGGACATTTTCCACAAAATAACGGAAACGCTGGAAGACCAGCATAAAATAATAATTGATTCTTCCATATCCGGTAGCCAGATAATTATAATTCCTGCTGGAATATATCACCTGGTTCATGTGGTACATCATCTTGACGAGTTCGTAAGTATCTGCCGGATCTTTTTGGCCATCCGCCAGTTTTTCCAATTGTATTGCGAGATTATTGATTCCTTTTCTTACCGTCCCGTAATTCCTTCGTTTCTTGATCACCTTGGAATAAAAGAAAAGCGCCAGCGTTACAAAGGAATAGCCATACAGCAGTGCCAGAAGCCTGGCCGGAATCTGTCCCCTGGCAATGGGGACCATCTGCAGAAGCACAAACTCCATGCCATATACAAAGTAAGCCTTAGGGTTAAACTTATCTGTCAGCAGAAAGACCAGAAGAAATGGGACGACAAGATTCAAAATAATACAGAAAACCAGATTGAGCGTCGCAAGATATGCCACGATAAATAAGACAAGCTGAATTAGATAGCACCGGAGCAGTTCCCATATATCGAACCCCTTGCTGCTTCTGATCCGGAATAATAGCGTAAGGAATGATACCAGGATAATCTGGGTTATGCCAAATATCCGGTAGATTGTCAGGAATAAAAAGATGGATACGAAAATGGTCGGAAACGCATCCGCCCATTTTCTTCCCATCAGCAGCAGCTCTTTCTTTAACTTGCTCAACAGCCATCCCTCCAGTTCTTTCTATGTCGGCCGTTATAGAATTTTTACTACTCTACCGTAACCGACTTTGCCAGATTTCTCGGCTTATCTACATCACAGCCGCGTCCCACCGCAATATAATACGCAAAAAGCTGCAGCGGAATAATGGCCAGCGAGTTGGTAAAGTATTTGTTTGTCTCCGGAATGTAGATGACATAATCGGCGGCACGCTCCACCTCCGTATTGCCCTCCGTGGTCACCGCCATGACGAAGGCACCCCGGGTACGCACTTCTTCCATATTGCTGATCATCTTCTTATATAAATCCTTCTGGGTCAGCACGGATGCTACCAGCGTGCCGTCCTCCACCAGGGAGATGGTGCCATGCTTTAATTCTCCTGCCGCGTATGCCTCAGAATGGATATAGGATATCTCCTTTAACTTCAAAGATCCTTCCATAGAGATGGCATGGTCGATTCCACGTCCGATAAAGAACACATCCCTCGCTGCCAGATAACGGTTGGCAAACTTCTGGATATTCACCTTATTATTGAGCAGCATCTCCACCTGTGCAGGAATGGCCTTCAGATCTTCCAGCATTCCTGCAAGGCCTGCCTCGTCTAGCATCCCTTTAACATGGGCAAACTTCATTGCCAGAAGATAGAGCGCGATCAACTGCGCGGAGTATGCCTTGGTCGTGGCAACCGCAATCTCAGGTCCTGCCCAGGTATACATGACATTGTCTGCTTCCCTTGCAATGGAACTTCCAACCACATTTACGATCCCAAGGACCCTTGCGCCCTTTTCCTTAGACTCGCGCAAGGCTGCCAGCGTATCCGCAGTCTCCCCGGACTGGCTGATCACGATGACCAGCGTATGTTCATCCAGAATCGGATCCCGGTAGCGGAATTCAGAAGCAACATCTACTTCCACCGGAATCCGTGCCAGTCCTTCAAATATATATTTGCTGGTATATCCGGTATGGGAGGCAGAGCCACAGGCCACGATCTGGATCTTTTGGATCTTCAGAATCTCCTCATCCGTCATCCCCAGTTCCTCGATCACGATCTTCCCCTCCTTGATCCTCGGGGAAAATGTATCTGTGATGGCTTTTGGCTGCTCATACATCTCCTTCAGCATGAAGTGCTCATATCCGCCCTTTTCCGCTGCATTCACGTCCCACTCGATACGGGTAGCCTGCTTTTCTATAGGCTCTTCATCCACATTGAAAAACTCCATGGAATCTTCCGTCATGCGAACGATCTCTTCATTCTCAATAAAGAATACGTCTCTGGTATACTTAAGGACTGCCGGGACATCTGACGCCAAAATGCTTCCCCCGTCCGTATGTCCTACGATCAGCGGGCTATCCTTGCGGACGGCATATAATTCTCCCGGATGATCCTGGAAAATAATTCCCAAAGCATAGGACCCCTCCATCCGGTGCATGATTTTCGTCACTGCCTGCAGCGGATTACCATGATAATAATAGTCCAGAAGATGGGCGATCACCTCTGTGTCCGTCTCCGATACGAATTCATAACCATGACTTTCTAACTTTTTCTTTAACTTCAGGTAATTCTCAATAATTCCATTGTGCACTACCACAATGCTTTTATCCTTGTTAAAGTGTGGATGCGCATTGATATCAGACGGTGATCCGTGGGTCGCCCATCGCGTATGTCCGATTCCCAGAGTGCCTGGAAGGGTTGCCCCGTCATGGGTCAGCTCATTTAACACTTTCAGCCGGCCCTTGGACTTTACCATGTCAATCTCATTTCCATTATAGACAGCGATACCGGACGAATCATACCCTCTGTATTCCAGTTTGGATAAACCGTCCAAAAGAATCGGCGCTGCCTGCTGGTTGCCTATGTATCCTACTATTCCACACATGTTTTCTACTCCTTGCCTTGTATTTGCACAAATTACCACTTTTTTTGCATTTTCATCCTGTATTGTAGCAAACTATTAAGGATATGTAAATAAAAGCCTTGAAATAAATGAAAAGATAGGACGCGGTAAAGCGCCCTATCCCAAGCAAAGTAATTGATAAAATATGCAAAATATCTGGGGGACATATGCATATATCTAACCTATTCCCAACATATCGTGAATTGTACTGACAATAACCGTCCTGGGGTGTATCACCGGAATTCCCAGATTCCGGACAAAATAATCCCTGCATTCATAAGTATAGCTAATACAGTCTAAAACCAGCATATCTGCCCTTTGTTTTTTAAAGAAATCCAGGTACCTTCCCCTGTCCAGTTCTTTTGGAGCCATACATTCGTAAGTGACATCCACGCCATCTCTAATCCAGCTTTCTTTCATTTGCTCTGCGAACTGTCTAAATGGGAATAATGCGCCTACCCTGCAGTCTGACCTCACCGCTGCCGTCATCTTATGTAGAAGATCAAAAGGAACAATAATTGGCACGCGGCTATGCAGCCTGTCAGATACGTTGGTACACAATATTACAATCATTGCCACGCCTTCCTCTTCCTCTCTGCGGATTGCCTGAAGAAGCAGCGGCATGACTTTCTCTTTCGAAAAGTCCATCATCTCGCCATTTGACAGTCTTGATGTCATAACTGCTTCTTTGGGCACCGGCGTCAAATGATCTTTTACTTCCCTGATGCTTAGACTATCCAGCGCTCCTAACTGGCGTACTTCAATTTCCTCCGATAGATGGCTCTGTAATTCATCCATAATATCTTCTCTGGGCGAATGGCCAACCGTTACAAATGAAACTTTTTTCTTCATCTTATCCCTCTTCCTTTTTGATTACGCAGAATCTTTTAAGTCCAGTCTTATGAAACAGGCAGTATACTATAAAGCCGATTATGATCCAGGCGGTTCCGATCAGTATTGCCTTTCCATCCATTCTTGTCACCATAAAGATGCTGAGGATAATGGCAATTACCGGAGTCACCGGATAAAAAGGTACATGGAATGCCGGAACTACCTCCGGACGGTTTTTCCTCAAGGCAAAGATGCACAGGCAGGAGATCACCCAGGAAAATGCCGTAACAAACGCAACCATTTGTAATATTATGCTTACCAGTCCTGTCCAGGCTAGAAACAGCATTCCCAGCATCGTTACGCCTAAGGCAGTCACAGGCGTGCCGCTCCTTGGATTTACTTTTCCAAGCATCTTAGGCAGAGAACCTTCCTTTCCCATTGCATATATCATTCTGGAGCCACTCATCATTAAGCCATTCAAAGTTGAGACTGCAGCAAAAATCCCGCCCATCGCTATAATCAATGCGCCTTTGGAAGTAAATGTCGCAGCCGCAGCCGCAAGAGGCGCGCTTTCTTTGGCTAATTGCGCATAAGGCATCAGGCCATTCATAACCACCCCTATGATTCCAAAGGTTACCCCGCAAGTAACCAGGGATAGGATCATGCTCCTTGGCACATCCTTGGCAGGATTTCTGAATTCGCTGGACATATTGGGGATGGCAGACCAGCCCCCATAAGTTGCCCAACATAGGGTCGCAGCCGATAAGACCGAGCCAAATCCTTTTGGCATAAACGGAGTCAGCAGTTTTCTATCTACATTCGCCCCTCCCCATATGATGAAAATAAGCAAGGCTGCAATGACTGCAAAAGTAGATACCAGCTGGATCGCGTTGCCAAGTCGAGTATCTATCATATTTGCAATTCCAAATACCAGTATCGTCAGAATTGCAAATACATTTGTCCCAACCGGAAGTCCTACTCCAATCAGATTCAGCGTCCACTCTACATAAAAGGCACACGTCAGTGCCAATACTGCCGAGCCTAGTCCCTGCCCCCCGTAAAAGGCCCATCCCGTAAGAAAGGATACAGACTCCCCTGCCTTTCCCATCGTTTCCTTAGGATAGATATAGGCGCCTCCTGAACGGGGAAATGCCGAACTAATCTCGCAGTAGCAACTTGCAATAATCAGTGTGACTGCTGCCGCTATAACGAAAGATAAGGAAGATGCCGGACCGGCCACGCCTGCCATCAGCCCGCTTGCAACGAAAACGGTTGCCCCTATCATTGCTCCTGTTCCCATCGCCCATCCATCAAGAGTCGTTAATTTCTTTTGTTTTTCTTTTCCCAATCTGATTCCCTCGCTTCCTCTTACTGAAATACGCCCGGCAGCCATAAGGATATCTCGGGGATCAGTACAATAAAGGCAAGTCCAATCAGGAATGCGACAATAAATGGGATTGCCTCCCGGGCTATCTTATTGATCGACAGCCCGGAGATGCTGGAAGCCACAAACAGATTAATCGCCACAGGCGGCGTAACCATTCCAATTGCAAGGTTAATGGTCATAATGACGCCAAAATGAATCGGATCGATTCCCAGTGGCAGGATAACCTGGTATAGCACCGGTGCCAAAATAAGAATGGCCGCTCCTACATCCATACACATGCCTACAACCAGCAGGAACAGATTAATGATCAGCAGAATGACATACTTGTTTGTAGAGATCATCTGGATTCCAGTCGCTATCTGTGCCGGCACCTGCAGCATCGAAAATACGGTCCCCAGGGCTGTCGCTGTTGCAATGGTGATGGCAACAGCCCCAAATAATACGCCGTTTTTTATAAAAATCTTTGGCAGATCCTTAAACTTTAGTTCCTTGTAAACAAATTTCCCTACAAAAATGCCATAGACTACGGCCACAACAGCGGCTTCCGTAGGCGTAAATACGCCTCCGTATATGCCTCCGAGGATGATCACAGGCACCAGCAATGCCCATTTTGCATCCCAGATGGCTTTTAACAGATTCTTTAAGCTAAATGCCTTTCCATTTCCCTTATATCCACGTTTTCTACAGATTACGCTGGATACCAGGATCAGCAGCATGGCGATTAAAAATCCTGGTACAATGCCTGCCATGAACAAGGTCCCGATCGACTGATTTGTCGACAAGCCATAGAATACAAACGGAATACTGGGCGGTATAATGACTCCCAGGCCGCCGGACACTGCCGACAGTCCGGTAGAGTATTCCTTAGAATAATGCTTGTCCACCATAGCCGGGATCATAATTGTCCCGATCGCAGCCACCGTTGCAGGCGCAGAACCAGAAATCGCGCCGAAAAACAGACACGTCACAATTGTTACGATTGCCAGGCCGCCGGTAAAACGGCCAACTAGTTCTTCTCCCACCGCAATCAGACGCTTTGACAGTCCTCCTGTCTCCATGACCGATCCGGCAAGCATGAAGAATGGAACCGCAAGCAAAGGAAAACTAACCATGCTGGTAACCATCGTCTGCCCAACAAATGCTAATGAAGTAACCGGCGTAATAATTAAGGTAATAATTATTGACAGGCCGATTGACACTCCAATTGGCACGCTCAGGCACATAAATAGGACAAATAGCCCCATTAGCAAGCCAACTTCCATATGAGCCTCCTCTCTCTTCCCTTAGCCTCTTTAAAGGTTTATGCCTCTTCCTGGCCAAGTTCTTTCATTTCGCTAATTGTACGTACGAAATCCTGTATCATCCGTATCAGCATCAGAAGAAATGCCACCGGCACTCCTGCATAAGGAATCCACTTTGGAATCTCCAGCACTGCCGTAACCTGTCCCCTCTGTAAAATATCTGCTGTAAGGAGTGTCACATGATATAGCACAAATACAGCAAACGCAAAGAACAGTACAAGGGATATCAAGTCAAATACCTTTTTGGCCTTGGGCCTCAAAAAGTTTGTGATAATCTCCATCTTAAGATGCTCTCTTTTCTTAATTGCCAAACTGCACCCAAAATAGCACAGCCAGACCATGGAATAAAGGCTGATCTCCTCCACCCAGGCAAGAGGCAGATTCAGGACGAAACGGAACAGTACCTGAAGGAATAATAGGATCGTCATTATGGAAGTCAGGATAACTACCATATATTCTTCCAAATGCTCATCCAGCCACCTTACTGTTTTCATAAGCGCTCCTCTCCAGGCTAGCCTGGCCTGGAATTAATATTCCTGGCCAGCTGCCTTAACTACCTTTTTAAACAGGTCCTTGCCACACTTGTCAGCGATGGTATCCCAAACAGAAGATGTTTCTTTGCGCATCTCCGCCTTCTGGTCTGCCGACAATTCCGTAACTTCGACTCCTGCGTCTTTAATCGTCGCAAGCGCATCCTCATTCGCCTTATTGCAGATTTCGCGCTGCTGCTCGATTGCGATCTGCGCGCTTTCTTCTACCGCTTTTTTCTCTTCTTCATTTAATCCCTCATAAAAAGAATTGCCCATGTGCAGTCCCAGGAATCCATATACATGCTCCGTCAGCGTCAGGTATTTCTGTACTTCATAAAACTTCGCATCCACAATCGTACTGTTAGGATTCTCCTGACCATCTATGGTTCCTTGCTGAAGGCCGGTAAATACCTCTGCATAAGCCATCGTCGAGGGGTTTGCCCCAAGACATGTCAGCATATCCAGATACACGTTATTATTTAAGGTACGGATTTTAAGTCCCGAGAAATCCGCGGCGCCTTTGATTGGCTTCTTGCTGTTAGTCACGTTACGGAAGCCATAATCCCAATATCCAAGAAGTTTAATATCCGTGTCTTTCAGATATTGCTCCGCCATAGCCTTCCCGGCTTCTCCGTCCACGGTGGACAGCGCCGTATCCCTGTCCTCGAACAAGAATGGGGCATCCAATGGCAGAAAAGCCGATGTATATTCCGCCACATTTCCTACGGAAATGTCACTGAACTGGATAATCCCATTTTGCATTCCCCCGATACACTGGTCGGCGCTGGTTCCCAGCTGCCCATTAATGAACACCTGCACGTCCACATTATCCAGGCGCTTCTCAATCTCTTTTTCAAATATGTACCATCCTTGCGTAGTAGGATTCGTCTCACTTCCCATTGCAGAGACCTTCCATACGGCTGACCGGCCCGCATCCGCTTTCGCGTCTTTTCCTCCGCCACCTCCGGAAGCATCCTTATCTTTGTTTCCGTTACACCCAATCAACAGCGACATTACCATTACTACAATTATCGTTACGCTCATTAACTTTTTTTTCATATGTTTTCCTCCATATTCATTGCGCTGCTGTTACTTGTACACCGTAATCGCTACATCTGGGCATACTATATAGCATAATCCACAGCCTATGCACTGTGTTCTCTCTTTAAACTCCACATAATCATAGCCGCTCGAGTTGCTAAGGCCGGACAGGCTCAGACAATTCTGCCTGCATACTTCCATGCATCTTTGGCATCCTTTGCAATAACTTGGGTCTACTTTTACATATGCCATTTTCTCCCTCCTTCCACTTATGCGATCTTATATCCCTCATTTAGCGCTTGCTGATTCATCTCCACGACTTTTGGCTTTGTATCAAATTTTCTCACTACGCTTAGTTTTAGCCGTTCTAAGTCAAGGGCGCTGCTGTGTTTCGCGTAGGCTCCCAGCATCACCATATTGGCGCATTTGACGGAACCCAGACGAATTGCAATGTCTGTGGCATCTACTTCTATGATCATTACATTCTTTAATATCGACTTCTGCTCTTCCGTCAAATGAACTAAAGAAGTATTTACGACTACCATTTTGGCACTCTTCAAATTATCCAGGAATTTATTCAAAGATGCCTGGTTCATAATGATCGCATTGGTCGGCTCTAGAAAGTACGGGCTTAGTATCTTCTCATTGGATGTCACCACCAGGCAGTTGCATGTTCCTCCTCTCATTTCAGGCCCGTAGGAAGGAAGCCAGGATGCCTCCAGATGATTCTCAACGCACGCATCTGCCAATATCTTTCCTATGGATAGAATTCCTTGTCCCCCGAATCCGGCGAACAATATTTTTTCCAACATTTTCACATTATCACCTCATTACTTTATGTATTGTTTTATCTGTTCCGTTCCTTCCAGCGCTCTTACCCCTCCCATGGCCAGCCCTTCCATTTCAAATTCTCCCGGGTACACATAGACGGGGGCAATGAATTCGATAGCGCGCTTCAAGCTGCTTGTAATATATTTGCTCTTGGCAATTGCCCCTGTGATTCCTATTGCATCCAGATTCCATTCGCATATGGTCGCATAAGCCGCCACTTCCTTTGCGACCATATAGCACATTCCATCCAATGCGTTCCTGGCTTCCTGATCTCCATTTCCCATCCGCTTTTCAATTTCCAGTACGTCATTCGTGCCAAGATATGAGACCAGCCCGCTTGCTTTTGTAAAAAACTTCTTTATATCCGTTTCTTTCCTCTGTTCCAGATACTTTAACAGTTCCAGTACCGGAAGTCTTCCGCATCTCTCCGGGGAGAAAGGGCCGTCGCCACCGGACCCAAACGTGTTATCCACACACCTTCCGTGTTTCTGCGCTGTTACAGAGATTCCGCTTCCCAGATGCACGGTAATGACATTAATATCCTTCAATTCTTTGCCCAGTTCACCGGCAATATAACGTGCGACTATCTTCTCATTTAATGCATGAAATGCACTTCTTCTCTTAATGTCTTTATATCCTGACAGACGGGCAACCTCATCAAATTCGTCGATCAAAGGAGGGTCCACCACATAGCATGGCACTTTGTATTCCTGCGCGAACCTTAATGCCAGCTGGCATCCCAGATTGGCCGGGTGTTCTGAATATTTCGCTGTCCTGCAGTCTTCCAGCATATCCGCATTAACCGAATATATCCCTCCTTCCATCGGCCGCAATGCTCCTCCTCTTCCGACGACCGCATCCAGTTCTTCTAAGTCTTCCTGCTTCTCTTTTAAAATATCGCAAATCATCTGATACCTATAATCCAGTTGTCCCTGTACGCTTCCGAATGATTCCAGCAGGTCGTTCGTATGGGTTATGCCAGATATAAATTCCATTTCCCGGCCATTAAAAATCGCGATCCTTGTGGAGGTAGAGCCTGGATTAATACATAAGATACGTTTCTTCATCAAGTACCTCCTTAATACTCATATAAAGGGCATGCATACGTCCCTAGCTGTTTTGCGGCCTCCTCCATCCATTCTTCTACTCTTAAATCTGGAGTCGTGAAAACCGGCGCAATTTTTTCCACCCTTTTTTCTATCAGTGCAGATATTCTTTCTGACTCCATTCCCCTGCCTGCAAGCAGGATGGCATCCACCTTTCCTTTTAATACCAGTGTAGAGCTTCCGATCCATTTTGCCACCTGATAGGCCAGTGATTCACATGCGACTTTAACCGCCTCATTTTTGCAGTATTCCTTATCCAGCATCCTTATATTGCTGATACCCGTATACTGTCTAAGGCCACTGGAGCAAAGGAGTAGGTCTTCTATCTTCTCATATGTGCTTCCCATACTTTGAAAATATTCTGCTGCCTTGGCCACCGGTATATCGCCGGAAGAGTTAAGCCCCATAGGGCCTTCCGCGCCAATACAGTCATTCACATCCAGGCAGATTCCTCTCTCATAGGCCCCGACGCTGGTAAGTTCATCAACATATGCAATAATACAGTTTCTATCGTCCATCCTGGCTTTTAGAATTTCCTCGAGTCTTCTTAGCCCTGCCTGATGTTCCAGGGCATGGTAACGGCTATATTTTTTTATGAATGCATTACTGGTAATCCTGTTAAGCGGAAGCAGTTCATCACAGGACATCGGGTACATCATAACTGCCGGAAGGCCACATGCCTTTCCGATCTTATATGCAAGAACCGTAAGCCAGTTATAGACATGTTTTCCATAGGAATTTCCCTCTGCTTCCATAGCTGCCTGATCATTGATGATATAGCATCCCTTTTTTAATGGTTTAAGAACTGCTCCGGGACATGCGATTATTTTTGTCATCTCCAGCAAATGGCTTCTCTTTAGCTACTTTATAATCTCTTCGGCAATTTTCTCCAGATCCCTTCGTACAAACTTCTCTTTCTTTTGATCTCCGGCTCTGACTGTAACGGCGTTCTCATGCCAATAGATCACTACTGCTGTTTTTACCATCCTTCGCCTCCTACACTTGAATGAACTGGCTGATCAGACTGGACAGGACGATCGAATAATACTTTGTATCATGATCATCTCCCCGCGATGTAAGAATCAGCGGAACCAATGCTCCCATCCCGACACCCGCGACTCTGATATCATTCGTCAGATACATAAGCCCTTTGATCAGGATATTTCCAGCCTCCAGATCCGGTACCAGCAAGATGTCTGCATCTCCTTTGATCTTTCCCTGAAATTTCTTGATCTTTGCCGCATGCGGACTGACTGCAATATCCATAGATATTGGCCCTTCTACGATTCCAGGCTTTCCATACTGGCCTCTTTCATTCATCTTGGACAGAAGCGCTGCCTGAATCGTAACTGGCATGTCCTTCTCTTTTACATGTTCATGTGCGCAAAGTACTGCTGCCTTTGGCCTGTCAATTCCCATTGCCTGGGCCACCTCCATGCAGTTTTCCAATATGCTTTTCTTAATATCCAGGTCTGGAGCAATATTCGTCCCTACATCCGCCAATACAAGCAGCCGGGATATGGCCTGGCTCTCTATAGCCACCACAGAGCACAGTCGCTTCTCACTCCTTATTCCCGTCTCTCTATTTAGTACGGCTTTTAGAAAATCTCCGGTTTCAAGCAGGCCCTTCATCAGCAGCTGGGCTCTTCCCTCCTTTACGGCTGCAACCGCCCGAATGGCCGCTGCCTGTGGCTCCTCCACTTCCTCTGTCTCATATTCTGATAATAGAATTCCGTTCCTTTGGCAGATTTCTTCTATTTTCTGACAATCTCCGATTAATAAGGCATCGACAATTCCTTTCTTTCTTGCGTACTCTACCGCAATTAAGACTTCTTCGCTCTGGGCTGCTGCCACAGCGATTTTCTGTTTTCCCTGCCTTAAAACCATTTCCTCCATCTCTTTAAAATTCTGCAGTTTCTCTCCCATGTGCACTCTCCTATTCCAGTTTCACCTTCTCTAACACGTCCGGATTGGCAATATCCTTCGGCCTTTTTCCACTCAGGACATCTACAATCGACCTTGCCACGCTTTGTCTTAGCCGAATCAACGCTTCCGTGGTAGCCGCGCCTATATGCCCCGTTGTGATCACATTGTCCAGCCTGAATATCTCATCTTCCGGATCCGGCGGTTCAAACTCCAGCACATCCAGCCCTGCAGCCGCAATCTCCCCCTCTTTGATCGCTTTAACCAGAGCCTTTTGATCGATTAGCGCCCCTCTTCCTGTATTCACCACTATAGTCGTATCTTTCATTCTGTGGAATTCATCCGCTCCAAGCATATGAACGGTCGATGGAAGCAGTGGCACATGCAATGATATATAATCGGCATTTTCAATCAATTCCTCAAAAGTGACTGACTCGACTCCAAGTTCCTTGCACAGTTCCAGATTCATATAAGGATCGTAAGCGACAATCTTCATGCCGAATGGCTTGATATAAGGCACCACTGATCTGGCAATTGCTCCAAAGCCTACAAGTCCAAATACCTTTCCCCTTGGGCTTCTAGCTCCCTCGATCACATTTACAGTATCGGCCCAATTCCCTGCTTTTACGGTTTTATCTGCAATCAGCAACTTCCTGTCGCATGCCAGTATCAGTGCAAGCGTGAGCATTGCCACCTCTTCCTGGCAGTAAACCGGAACATAGGTCACGACGATTCCTTTCGCTGTGGCCGCCGTCAGATCCACGTTATCAACGCCCACTCCATAGCGTCCGATCACCTTGCATTTTTCAAGCCCGTCAATCGTTTCTTTCGTAAATTTTCCTCCTACCGTCATAATAGCATCTGCGTCTTTTGCCACTTTAATAATTTCTTCTGGCGCGATGGCGTCGTACTGGCTTACTGTACAGCCAAATTCTTCTATAATTTCTTTTTCATACTCAGAAATTGGGAGAATCTTATCTACAAACACAATTTTATAATCTCTATTCATTTACAGCCTCCCTTTCATCCATGTCCTTAAACTTCTTTAGCCCGTAAAACGGCAGTATTTCCTTTGCGATTCGCTTGTAAGCATCATTTGGCGACAGGCCCCACTGAACCGGGCAAGGACTGATCACTTCAATAATCGAAAAGCCTTTCTTCTCAATCTGATACTGGATTCCCTTCTGAATGGCCTGCTTTGTTGCGCGTATATGGGCAGGGGTATCAATTGTAACCCGTTCTGCATAGCATACGCCATCCAACTGCGAAAGCATCTCTGACATTCGAATCGGCTTTCCGTGATATTCTCCATCCCGTCCATTTACGCAGGTAGTCGCCTTCTGTCCGATCAGTGTAGTAGGAGCCATCTGACCGCCCGTCATTCCATAGATTCCATTATTTACAAATATTACCGTTATTTTTTCCCCCCTGGCAGCCGCGTGTATAATCTCCGCCGTTCCAATTGCTGCCAGATCTCCGTCGCCTTGATACCCGATTACGATATTCTCCGGGCGTACCCGCTTAATGCCAGTAGCAACTGCAGGAGACCGTCCATGGAGGGGGAATGCAAAATCCACATTGAAAAAATCATAGATCATTCCTCCGCATCCTACGTAGCAGACGCCTATGGTCTGCTCTGCAATTTTCATTTCATCGATCACTTCCGCAAGGAGACGTTGAATCAGTCCATGTCCACAACCTGGGCAATATGTATTCACTTTGTCATTTAAACTAGAAGGCCTTCCATAAACCTTGTTTTCCATCCAATTCCCTCCAATCATTCTTTTCTTCCAAAAGCCCTATGATTTTTTCTTTCACCGTCAGCGAATTAATAATGCTTCCACCCATCCGACCATGGAAATACACCGGCTTCTTTTTTCCCAAATACATACGGATATCATTGCACATCATCCCTGCATTGCCTTCCAGCACTACCACTGACTTCGCATTCTTTGTCGCCTCCGCAAGTCCTTCTTCATCAAATGGCCATAAGGTGACAGGCCTGAATAATCCTACTTTCCGTCCTTCCTCTCTAAGCCGTGCCACCATCTCATGGGCAATCCGTGACACAAATCCAAAAGCCACAACTACGATCTGCGCATCTTCCGTCATAATGCTTTCCGAGCGTTTCTCCGTCCTAGCAGCCTGACTGTACTTCTCTTGCAAGACAATATTATGCTTTTCCAGATCTTCTGCAGAATTCTTAGGTTCCGCCTTTCTAGGTGCCCTATTCACACATCCTGTCAAAGCAAAATTCCGTTCTGGTATCTCATTTGGATTGATTGGTTCAGGAAATTCCACCAGTTCCACCATCTGTCCAATCGTACCGTCCGCAAGCACCATGGCCGGATTCCTATACTTATCAGATAACTCAAAGGCAAGCCTGGTAAGATCTGCCGCCTCCTGTACAGAATTGGGAGCCAGCACGATAACATGATAATCACCAGTCCCGCCTCCTTTTGTAGCCTGATTATAATCCCCCTGAGTTGCCAGTATATTCCCCAGGCCAGGACCGCCACGCATCATATCAACAATGACCGCCGGTATCTCGAGATACGCCAGATGGGAGATTCCTTCCTGCTTCAGACTCATCGCCGTGCTGGCAGATGATGTCATAGCCCGGAATCCTGCTACGGAACTTCCAAATACCGCATTGATTGCTGTTATCTCGCTTTCAGTCTGAATAAACACGCGGCCTTTTTCCTGCATGTTCTTCCCCATATACTCAGTCAATTCATTCTGAGGCGTTATTGGGTATCCATAGTATGCCATACATCCGGAGCGAATCGCAGCCTCGCCAATCGCCTCATTTCCTTTCATAAAAACCTTTTCAGACAAATCTTCTCCTCCTTCCAGTATATCTAGTTATTTATGGCCGATCAGCATGCCCGGAACCGTTGCAGACATTGCCCTGATCTCCTCCTTGGATACGCCTTGTGCTAATAACGTCTTGATAAAACTCCGGACCCCCGGAATATATTCATGGCCGGGCTGTCCGCTGTCCGAGGCAAGCACCAGGTGATCCGTACCCTTCTTCTTAATCAGCGATTTAATCAGGCGGAACGAATAATCAAAGTTGATGATCCAGTTTTGCATGCCAGTCCATGGTACGCAACTGGTTTCGCAAAACTGCAGATAGGCGCCCAGCTCTATCATCTCCAGACATTCCTCTTCCGTTGCGATCGTCAGTTCCTGCGTAATATGGTCTATCACTACATCGATGTCCATCTCATTCTTTTTGATATAGCGCAGAAGATCAAACTTTTCTCTATTGGATACATGGCACGCAGCTAATACGCATCTGGCACCTTCCGTATTGTCGTTATATTCGGCAATGACATCCAATACTGCTTTCATATCGCCACTTAGTTCTCCGTTCTCGGAAATGTAGATTCCTCCATCCGTTCCCATTAACTTTCTCTGATATCCGGAATCCAAAGAAGGAAGCCATACGGAGACGCAGTCTCCATAGCCAAGAGCCGTGCGTACCGTCTTCACATTTATTCCACCCACTGGCTCATTTAATGTTACCCCGCCGTATATCCTGGTTGGAGTAAATTCAAGCCCCCGGGCTTCTTTTTCTTCCTTCAGCCTCTGCATTAACTCATTTACAATAATGGCACAGTTATTATTCATACAGTTATGATCCTTAAATACTAATGCTGCCATATGACTATTGGATGCATCAATACTGTTCTGTACCATAGTCGGCCTGCCCTTCAGCCACGCCCCGGCAGGAGCGCCATGAACATGGATATCAATAAATCCTTTCAGCAATTCATCGACTTCTTCCGTATCAACAGGCTTTCCTGGATCAAATATTTTATATGGCCATACAATACTTGACCGGTCCTTCAGTTCCTGTTCCGTTAGCACAGTTCCAAATTCTTCACTCATTTTCATACCTCCTCTGTTTTCGTATACTATTTATCTTCATTATTGCTTAATTAAAGCAAAAATGGTATTTTTAGAATACTGTATACCGTTTTTTATTAAAAAAAACATATACTATACGTATTTAAAGATTTCTCTTCGTTCCAAACCAGTATACAGTATACCGTATTATCAAAAAATAATATCTCTTTTTAAAACTAAAAAGAGGATATCATTTTTTTTATATAACTAATATGTTCTTTCGCATACTTTTCAGCGCCAATCTCATCTCCAATTACTATGGCATCCATAATATGTCGATGTTGCCTGGAGCAGACATCCATTAATTCTGTATTCGCCGAGTGGGTAGATATATAAAGCCTTATCTGACGGTCATGCAGGGAGTCGCTGACCATCAACATCTTGGAATTTCCTGCGATTTCAAAAATAACCTTATGGAATTCAATATCGGCATTGCTAAATTCAGCTGCCTTCTCTTCTCCTTCCAGTTCATATACCTTATCCATCAGACTAATGGCCTTCTTTAACTTTCGTTTGCCTTCTTCGTCAATATTCATCGCCGCCATCCTGGAAGCCTCGCTCTCCAGAATACTGCGCACATGAAGAATTTCTATGGCATCTTTCTGGGTAAACATACTTACTACAAAACTTGAATTAGGCGTTAGTTTTACAAAACCTTCCGTGTAGAGAATTCTAAGCGCCTCTCTTACCGGCGTTCTGCTGACCCCCAGTTCCTTCGCCAGTCCAGTCTCCGATACCTTTTTCCCTGGCTCCAACTTTTCTGCAATAATTGCATCCTTAATCGTATTATAGACGCAAGTACTCAGTAATGAATAATTTCCTTCCAGTTTCAATTCCATGCATATCCCTCGCTTTTGCAGATAGTATACCATTTTATGTAAAACTTGTCAATATATAGGATATTTTAACTAAAAACCGCCAAAATGGTATACCATTTTGGCGGTTTTAACATTTCTCTTAATCCAAATCAATAAAATCGACTTTAAATGTATCGTCTTCTTCCATATGACCCCGCTTCTTACTTGGCTGGCTGCTCAGCAATTCATCCAGGTCATCAATCAGTTCCTCAGATTCATCGCTGTCATTATCAAATCCATAGTCTTCCTCATAATCCACTTCGTCATACTCTTCTTCGAGATCTGCTTCTTCTCCAAAATCGTCAAAGTCGTCATCCTCAAACTCCTCGAAATCGTCAAAGTCATCCTCGTCTTGAACCTTGGCCTTCTGAACAGGCTTTCTTACAGCAGGCTCGCCCTTTGCTGCAACCGCCTTTGCTTTCTTGCCTTTGCCCTTTGCAGGAACCGCTTCTTCCTCGTCCAGATCGATTCCATATTCATCATACAGGTCATCCAGTTCCAGATTGCGGTGGTGTAGTTTCACGCCGATTACAATCAATACCACAACCAATACAAGGAAGGCCGCGATCGCCACGATAACCAGAATGTCCAGAAAATCTTCAATAAACTGAAGGATCTTCCCCCAGAGTCCCTTTGCCGATGCCTTATCGGCTGTATCATCGGTACCGGAATGCTTCAGGTATCTCTGATAAGTCTTATCTACCGTATCATACTGGTACAAGCCCTTCTGTCCATCTTTATTCAGGGCGTACATCACATAATACTCTGCATTATCCGTATCCTGCCATGCTGTAAAGTCCTTGCCATTCAAGGTAAATGTAGTCTTCTGATACTGCTTTGGAAGTTTGACGCTTCCATCGTCTCTCAATAAGACGATATAACTCTCCTGAGATATCTCAATTTCTTCAAAAGGAGAGAAGGAGCCGTCATTGCTGTTATAGAGGAAAAAGTCGCCGTCTCCGCCATCTACCGGTACCAGATACATGGCCGACTCGCCGCTGGCTTCCTGGGTAACTACCTGGCAAGTTGCGCCTTCGAATGTCGTCTCGCCTCTGACAAATCCTTCCGGGATCAATGCATCCGTAAAATCATTGCTGATCTTGTACTGTACGCCGTCAACCTCAACCTGTGATCCATCGCCGGTCGGAGCCGCAGTTCCTTCATCCTCGTTCTGAATCAGGGATGGATCTCCAGGGCCAATGGTTACTGAAGAACTTCCCTTTGTAATCTGAAGCGCTCCGCCGGATGCATCCGTTCCGGAGGCATCTGATACCTCCACCTTCGCGGTTCCCTCTGCCAGCGCCTGGAAGGTTATCTTATATTCCAGCGTGGTTCCGGAGCCGCTGCCCGAGATATTCAGGGTCCCATCGCCGCCGGATACGCTGTCTCCGCTGATGAATTTCAGCATGCTGGAGTCATAAGTCAGTGTCGCATCCAGAGACTGAAGATTGGAAGATGATGTTAACTTTGCTGTTACTTCTACCTCTGCCCCTACCGTTGTAGAAGGGTCTGTAAATCGTAATTCCGCAGATGCCGCATGGACAATCATGGAAATGCACGGACTTAGCATGCACACCACAGCGAATGCCGCAAGTGCTTTCTTAATTCTCCTCATGTATTCTACCTCGTTTTCTCTATACTCCATTTTATGATCAGCTATTGGGTGCCTGCATCCGGGGTGCCTTCCGACCCGCCGCCGGATGTCTCGCCTCCACTTCCGCCTCCGCCGCCATCATCTGGACCAGGCTGCGGCTGCGGGTCTGGCTCCGGCGTAGGGGTTGGCGTGGGCGTAGGAGTCGGCTGGCTGCTTCCGCCGCCACTGGTGCCGCCACTCGTGCCGCCGGAAGATGGCGTCTTCGTTCCGCCACTGGTGCCGCCACCTGTATAACTTTCATCCGGCTGCTGCATGACTCCCTGGCTTGCTTCGTCCGTATCCGCCTGCCGGTCTCCGGCCTTAGCCACAATCTTTCCACTGATCGTATTCACCGTGGAGGACGGCGAATATGTATCGCCTTCTCCATAGAAGAATTTATGAAGCTGCTCCACATTCTTATCCAGCGTGACAGGAATGACGACGCTTCCAATGTTGGCCAGTGTATCCGTAGTCTTATCAAATGGAAAGCCGATGGTCTCTCCTAACTTATAATCAAATGCATCCTTTGCGTATTCCAATATCTCCGCTAATGTGAAATTCGTGGATACCTCAGGAAATACCTTGTCAATAATCTTATTAATCTGCGCAAGGCTGGCGCCCTGTAATTTTCCTACAATCTTCGTCAGCACATCCCTCTGACGTTCTGCCCGCTTGAAATCGTCGCCCGCGGTATAGCGGATCCTGGCATAGGCTGTCGCCTGGATGCCATTTAATGTCTGCAGTCCCGGCTCTGTAACCCCGGCCGATTCTTTGCCCGTCACACGCATGATTTCCATCGCATAGCCGCAGATATAAGGAATCTCTTCTTCCTGTACGTCAATCTCCACGCCTCCGACAGCGTCTATGACATCAATCAGGGAGTTAAAATTCACCGTAACATAATGCTCGATATCCATATCAAGATTCTTATTCAGCATAGCAATTGCCGCTTCCGGCCCGCCAAAAGAATAGGCTGCGTTCGCCTTGTTAAGCGTCCCGTCGCTTTGTTCTAAAAGCGTATCACGGTATACGGAAGAAATCTTCACTTCCATGGTCTCCCGGTTAAGGCTTGCGATCATGATCGTGTCGCTCCTTGTATCCTTCTCCAGTTCATTATCCCGTGAATCAACGCCGAACAACGCTACATTCAGATATCCGGTTCCCCTTTGCCTGGCTTCCTCGGATACATTAAGCGCCTCCGGATCCAGTTTCGTCGTCTCTATCTTGGAGAGTTTGCTGGCCAGAATCACCGCTCCGGCTGTGGCAACCAATGCTACCGTTCCACCAAGAATGGCTCCAATCTTCTTACCCAACGACCAGGAAGCAAATCCACGCCTCTTGGATCTGCGCCCGCGTCTGTAATGTTTTCTCGTCTTTGCCATTATCCAATATCCTTTCTTCTCACCTTGCTTATGATAACACCTTACACTATATTACCCTATTTCCTGCCAAACTTCAATTAAAAATCCAGGTTTTTCGCCTATTTGCCCCAATATGTCGTGCTCATGGAACACCACTTTACTACCCATTGAGGAAGTTTTCTATAATTTTGTCCTAATTTGTATCCCAGATACTTGCATCCGCTCTTATATACGAGAACTGGTATCAGATATGGCTTCCTGCTCTTTAACAGATATCCCATGGTATTCTTTACCAGCCGGATCCCCTCGCTCTCTGAGCGAACCTGGGAAAACACCTCCGGGTTATCCGCCTGAGACACTGCCAAGTCGAAGTTCCTGTGAAACTGCTGCAGTCCCGAATAATTATGGGAATGAATCACCCTGGCCTCCGCCGCATAGGCGACCTTATACCCTGCCTGAACCATTCGGCCCGCCAGAATCATGTCTTCATTAAAAATCGTTCTCCTTGAAAACCCTCCCAGCGCTTCATATACGTCCCTGCGGTACGCCGCGCAAACGTTGGAACAGAAAAAAGTTTTGATCCCCAGTTCCGGGATGTCTTCTCTTCCCTTGATCCGGCTTTCCTCCGGATAGTTGAACTTCCTTGTATATCGCTCTATGAAATCACAATCGCCAGCCGGAAGCTGCCGTGCGTAGGATACCCCCACAAGTTCCTCCCCCAGCGGCTCGATCAGGTTCTCGATCAGCCTGGAATCTGCCGGCATGGCATCCTGGGTCATGAAAACCACGATCTTGGCATCTGACATGGAAAAGCCCAGGTTCCTGGTAGCCCCATGGTCAAAGTCCTCCTGATCAATATGCGAGACGATGACTCCCGGGATATGCTCGACATCCTCGGGAAAACGATCTGATCGTGTATTAATGACATAGATATGCCTGATGGGATAGTTCTGCTTTCCAAGCCTTTTCAACAGTTCTTCCAGCCTCCCATCCGGCCGGTAGGTTGGTATGACTACATCTACCCGCTCTGGATTATTCATCTTTTTGTTCATCCCTTTTCTTATTCTTATCGTATCCTACAAACCAGCACATCATTCCTGTAAGAATCAGCCAGAACCAAGTCGTAGGATTGCTGAACCAGGTGGTAAAAAATGCAAGCCCCAGATAGATCGCTATCTGCCCGTAGAACAGATAGGATACCGGGTTCTGGCTCTTCTTTACAACGCTCATTAAAACCTTCGCAACCGCTCCTATAATCACCGCAAATATAAATACGCCGACAATTCCAAAGTCATAATAGGCATCATAGAACATGGTCAGCGTGGTCAGTTCCTTCTTCGTCAGAAAAATGGGGAAAGACACCAGCTGAGGATAGAGAAACTTTAACCCGGTCAGCGCAAAAAACGGGAACAGCATCTTTAATCCATAGGTATGCTCCGTCAACTGTGCTACCATGCAGTTAAAATTCTCAAAGTTATTGGCCACATACATGTAGGGCTGGGTGATAAAGATGGGCATCTTGCTATATTTCATCTCGAATATGCTATTTAAGTATGTCACATCATGGTGGCGGAACACCGTCAGTATAATATATACAGGCACCAGCGCCACCAGAAGTATTACCATCGTCCGAAGCCGGATCCTTTTATTTACCATGATATATGTAACTACCGCAAATCCTACGGCAAACAGAAGCTGGAATCTGGATACGCATAAGAACGGCACTGCTACGGCCGTAAAGTTTGCCAGTACCAGTGCTGCTATTTTCTTCCATCCGATGTGTCTGCTCACTTTTAGGTACAGGATCGTGATGGCCGGTATCAGAATACAGCTGATGGTAAAATAGTGAACTCCTGATACATGGAAATATGAATAGGCATGAGGCTCGTCGGAGAATAGGGGGATAAATCCCACCTTAATCGCTTCGAAAACAAAACATGCGATCGAGACCGCCATCAGCCCTATAATGCAGAGGAATAGCCTTCCTGATTGGAATTCGTTCTTTTCCAGTTCCCGCTCTTCTACCTTTCCATACTTCCGTCCCCATTCATATCCGATGCCAAAACCAATATAGATCAGGAAGAAACTCAGCCAGGTAATATACTGCCAGTCACTCTGCAGCTTGCTCAGCTGCATGCAGGCGATTCCCTGTCCGCCAACCCAGGCCAAAGTAAAAAGCGCCCGAAGCTCGACCAGGCTTCCGGTCTCCCTTACCCAGTGGACATAAAGGTAGAGGGCCTCGCCCATCAGCAATATGCCTGACAGGTAATAAAGCCCTGCCAGGGAAGCAATATAACTGGCCAGAAACACCAGCATATATGTGCCATATTCCATTATAATGTTATTGCGCTCCCTCATTGCTTATGTCTCCTTCAAACGTGGTATTCATCGCATCCGTATCTTCCGTAACTCCGGTAAGATAGATGATGTCGTCATTAATCTGCGTTACCTTCTCCGATGGCTCGTAGGAATCCTCTTTAAACAGGTTCTGGTGAAGCTGCGTTACGTTATTGGCAAATCCGATCGGCACGACATAAGAGCCTTCATGATTCCTTACGTCCTCCCTGGTGGTTACCTGATAAGGGAATCCACCGGTCTGCACGATATTATAATTCAAAGCGTTGGCTGCAAATCCCAGCAGATCCTGGGTGGAAAAACTGGTAGAGATCATCGGGAAGATCTCATCGATCATCTTGTTCAATGTCAGCAGGTTCGCCTTCTTAGCCTTTTCCGCCGTCTTCTCCAGAACGATTCGCTGGCGCTCCGTCCGCTTAAAGTCCATGCCCTCGGTATACCGGATTCTGGCGTAGGCCACTGCGTGCACGCCGTCCACCTTCTGGGTTCCATCTTTTACTTCGATATCCTCCCAGTCCTTTCCAGCCACTTCCGCAGTCTCCACCGCATACTTGTTGCACCAGTCGGCCTCTTCCGCGGTCATATCCAGTTCCAGGCCGCCAAGCAGGTCGATGGTATTTACCAGCGCGGTAAAGTTCACGCTGACATAATTGTGGATGTCCAGGTCGAAATTCCGGTTCAGAAGACTGATCGCCTCTTCCGGGCCGCCCCGGTTATACGCCGAGTTGGCCTTCTCATATGTTCCGTCTTTCTGCTGAAGCAAGGTATCCCGGTAGATGGAGGTCAATGTCACATCGCTCGTATCATTGTTGATGCTTGCAATCATAATACAGTCGCTCTGTACCCCGCCGTCCAGTTCATCGTTTCTGGAATCCAGGCCGAACAGGGCGATATTCGTATACGGCCCGGTATCTTTATACGCCTCCAGGTTCTTGTCATTCAGGATATTAAAATCCAGCTTATCCAGTTTGAATATTCCGTAGGCCGTCACGCATAAGGCCGCCAGGATCAGCACCTCTGTAACCAGAAGGGCGATTCTCTTCCTGCGCCTCTTGCGCATTAATTTCTGTCTCTCTGCACGTGTCATTCTGTTCTTCATGCGCTTCTTTTTACTCATACGTATCTCCCTTGCGGATTAATATGCGTTCTTGTTCACAAATCCCTTGAAAAATGTCAGAAATAAAATCTTAAAATCGAACCCCAACGTCCAGTTCTCAATATAGTACAGGTCATGCTCGATCCGTTTCCGAATTGACGTATCCCCCCGAAAACCATTGACCTGGGCCCATCCTGTCAGCCCCGGACGTACCTGGTGCTTCACCATATATCTGGGAATCTCTTCCCTGAATTTCTCCACAAACTGCGGACGCTCCGGTCTTGGCCCCACCAGGCTCATATCCCCTTTGAGCACGTTGAACAGTTGAGGAAGCTCATCTATACTCGTCTTGCGGATAAATTTTCCTATGGGCGTCACCCTGGGATCATTCTGCACCGTCCATTTTGCCTTCTCCGACGCCGCATCCTGCACTACCATGGAGCGGAACTTATACATAGGAAAAGGCTTATTCTGAAGGCCAATGCGCTCCTGTTTAAATATCAGAGGTCCAGGCGAAGTTGCCTTGATGATCACAGACACCACAGCCATAACCGGCGAAAATAGAATCAGCGCCACAATGGCACCAAATAAGTCCACGCAGCGCTTGGTAAACGCATTCAGCGCGTTGCTAAGCGGCACATGGCGGATATTGATGACCGGAAGGCCAAGAAGGTCTTCCGTATAAGGCTTGGTCGGTATAATATTGTTATAATCCGGGATGAACTTGGTATGCACGCCGGACTTCTCGCACATGCTTACGATATGCTCCAGCTTATGATATTCTGCCAGCCCCAGGGTAATGGCAATCTCGTCCAGCTTGTTCTCCGGCAGAATGATGGTCAGGTTTTCCACCCTTCCAAGCACCTTAATCCCCCGGTACTCCGTGCCTCTAGGCTTATTGTCCGCCAGAATTCCCCTGACGATATATCCCCATTCCGGATTAGACAGGATCCTGTCGATATACTGTTCGGCGGCACGGCTGTAGCCAATCAAAAGGATATGCTTCTGGTTGTACCCTTTCTTTCGCATATTCCGCAAACCTTCGCGGATAATATTGCGCACCGTCACCTCAGAAAAGACATTTACGCAGAAAAACACGAAAAACATCGTTCTGGAAAAATCAGACTGCTTCGTCAAATACAGAAACAGGATATACGCCATCAGGCCGATGGTATTAGCCTGAACGATATGCCAGGCTTCATAACGCCTGCCCTGTACCCGCTTCGGCGTATATAACTGAAAGGCATAGTACAGGATCAGATATCCCGGCACGATAATAAGCAACGCCTTCATGTACTCCTGCAAAGATAAGAACCAGGGATCCAGTTCAAAGATGCCGCTCTTGAACCTGAGGTACCACGCCGCTGTATATGAGAATATAATTACCAGCGCATCTATCACTACATGAAGTCTATTTAACAATTTCTGATTGTCCTTAATCACTTTTCTCCACCCGATTTTCACTAGATATTGTGGCCGCGCAGATGTCAATTCCACATCCGCTACTGGTCATTACACTTTATAATACAATAATTTGCCAGAATCGACAACCCGTTGCAGTACACTTTTTCTTAACATTTCTTTAATATCTCTGAAACATTTACCGGTTTCCGGAAAGAATCTTCCATATTCCCGGCGTATATCTCGCCATAAAGCGACTTGTATAATAGCAGAATACGACGACCACGACAGGCAGGACCACAAAGAGAAGCATGCCGATATACATGCTGTCTCCTGCCATTTTATGGACGACTTTGTTGCCAAACTGGATGATCATGAAATGCACCGCATAGATGTAAAAGGTATTCCCCATCCATTCTCTTGCCTGCGGCAGTCGGATCAGGCATAGCAGATACCAGATCAGCATGGCTCCGCTCAAATAATACAGCAAGGTCCAGTAAAGGCTCGGATGCTGCTGGAGCATGATAAAAGAAAGGACAGAGCAGATGCAAAGAACTGCCGCGATCGCCTTTTGATGCAGCCCCTCTTCGATCGTCTGCCTCCAATGCCTTCCGATATAGGCTCCTGCCATATAGATAAACAGCCAGTTCGCCATGGCAGACACCGTACCGCTGTAAGCATCCAGACATTGGCTGGACGCAACGAAGTATAAGATTATGATTCCCGCCAGTCCGGTCCATCTATTCCGAATGATCAGATAAATCAATGGACATATGTAGATAAATACGATCAGAAACTGTAGAAACCAGAATACTGGATTATACGTATAAAACAAGAGGGCCTCCAGAATCTCTCGAAGATTCAAAGTAATCGCCTCATTTCCGAATATGCCGCTTAACACCGGAACCTTCGTCAGGACGTAATGTAAAAGGAAGTACAGCAGATTCCATACCCCAAAAGGAATCACGGTGCTGAAAAAACGGCTTTTCCACTTTGCCCCCAGTTTGTCCATCGTAAAATTCCGGTAGAACAGATATCCGGAGCAAAGGAAGAAGCCCGCGATAGCCAGTCTGGCAAATTTCTCCACCACAATGTATTCTATTGTATTTAGCATTTCCACGCGCTCCAGAAATATCCCTGAGTTCTCTGCATGAATCAAAATCACCAGGATACACAGTATAAAGTTATAATATTTGATACGATTGCTGAATTCCTGCTTCATATTTACTCCTATAAAAAGACATTCCTTTACAATACCGTAAGTTAATATAGCATATATCCTGAAATTTTGCTATAATAATGCAGTAATTGAAATTAAGGAATCGGAGTATGTATATGAAAGTAACGATCGTAATACCGAATTATAATGGCAAGCACTTCATGGAACCTTGCCTGGCTTCTCTGGAAAGGCAGACATGCCATGATTTTAAGATACTTGTGGTAGACAATGCCTCTACCGACGGGAGCCTGGAATATATGAAGGAGAATTATCCGGATATCGAAGTGATCGCCTTAGATAAGAACTATGGCTTCAGCAAAGCGGTCAATGTCGGCATCCGCCACTCCCGGACGCCCTACGTAATCTTGTTGAACAATGATACTACCGTAGATCCTCATTATGTTGAAGAAATGGTAGGCGCTATTGAACGCTCCCCCAGAATCTTCTCGGTCAGCAGCAAGATGATCCAGATGTATCACCCGGAACTCATCGACAGCGCCGGAGACCTGTATACAGTGATCGGCTGGGGTATCTGCCGTGGCACTGGAAGGCCTGTGGCCAATTATACCAAGGCAGATGAGATATTTACCGCCTGCGCCGGCGCGGCAATCTACCGCCGTTCGGCTTTTGAAAAGATCGGATATTTTGATGAGAGCCATTTTGCCTATCTGGAAGATATCGATGTGGGCTACCGCGCCAAGATCTATGGCTATAAAAACATGTATTGCCCGACCGCGCTGGTCTACCATGTGGGAAGCGGAACAAGCGGCTCTAAGTATAATTCCTTCAAGGTAAAACTGTCCGCCCGCAACAGCGTGTATCTGAATTATAAGAACATGCCGCTGCTTCAGCTGATCCTGAATCTTATCCCGCTGGTATTGGGATATCTGGTAAAATATGCGTTCTTTCTGAAAAAAGGTTGGGGAAAGGATTATAAAGAAGGCGTAACGGAAGGCCTGAAGACGATGAAGGCTCAGAAAAAAGTTCCCTTCCGCCTGAAGCACCTGCCCAATTATCTGATGATTGAAATTGAATTAATCGTGCATACCTTTTCCTATGCGAAGGATTGGCTTACACGGAAACTTTTGAAACGATGACAAAAACACCACCAGACTTTAAATAGTCTGATGGTGTTCTTTCATTTTAGAAATGAAACGTATCTTTCACTCCTACCCAAAGCTGGTCCTTATCGCTTAAGTTCAAAGCCGTGCCATCCTCCAGATGGTATCCTTCTGCGGAAGCACTTCCTTGATATTCGCCCACTAACTGTGGCCACTTGATTCCAATCTCAGGATCGTTCCACGCAAGTCCGCCTTCATCTCCAGGATGGTAGAAATCCGTACACTTGTAGCAAAATTCTGCGATCTCGCTTAATACCAGGAATCCATGGGCAAAGCCCTCCGGTATATAGAACTGCTTTTTATTCTCTTCTGTCAGTTCGATGCCGAACCATTTTCCATAAGTCTCGCTATTGCTTCGCAGGTCAACCGCGACATCGAATACCGACCCTTTTATCGCCCTTACCAGTTTCCCCTGGGGGAATTCCTTCTGGAAGTGCAGCCCGCGAAGGACCCCTTTTGTGGAGCAGGACTGGTTATCCTGGACAAAATTCATGGTAAGTCCTGCCTCTTCCATGTCCCTCTGATTATAGGTCTCCATAAAATATCCTCTGGAATCCCCGTGAACAGCAGGCTCGATGACGCAAAGCCCTTCGATTCCGCCTACGTTCTTCTCAACTTTTATCTGTCCCATGTCAATCGATCTCCTTAAAATTCAATTTCTTTCAGATATCTATTCAAGGCATCCTGCCATGTAGGAAGCGGGGTAAATCCGTTTTCCGGCAGCTTGCTCTTATCCAGCCTGCTGTTAAATGGCCTTGCCGCCTTAGATGCGCCATATTCCTGCGTTGTCACTGGAATGACGTTCACCTTGTCTTCCGAATATTCCTCATGTCCAAGTTCCACTGCCTGACGGAAGATCTCTTTGGTAAAATCATACCAGCTGATATATCCGCCTTCATTGGTAGCATGATAATATCCATACTTGTCGGTCTCAATCATATCCACCAGAAGCCTCGCCAAGTCAAAAGTATATGTGGGCGTTCCGATCTGATCATTGACAACCGTGATCTTGTCATGCGTCTTTGCGATATTCAGCATCGTCTTGATGAAATTCTTACCGTTCTTTCCAAATACCCAGGCAATCCGCACGATAAAATATTTGGACAATGTCTCTGATACCGCCAGTTCCCCGGCAAGCTTCGTCTCGCCATATACATTCAGCGGCTTATAATCCTTGCAATCCGGCTGCCAGGCTTCGGTTCCCTGGCCGTCGAATACATAGTCGGTACTGAGATATACCATCTTGCAATCCAGTTCTTTGCAGATATCCGCGATATTCTTTGTTCCAGTCGCGTTCACCGCATATACGATCTCTTTCTTATCCTCGTCTTCCGCCAGGTCTACGGCTGTCCATGCCGCACAATGTACAACCACATCCGGCGCTGCGTCTGCAAGCACTTTCCTGACTGAGTCTTCATCCGTGATGTCCATCTGGACATACGGCATGCTTACCACTGCCGTCCCGTCCTGGATGCCGCTGTAGGTTTCCTTGATATCGGAACCAATTCCTTCATACCCACGCCTTGCCAGTTCGTTCATTACGTCGTGGCCCAACTGTCCTGCTACTCCTGTCACTAAAGCCTTCATTATTTCATCCCCTCTCGGCTGCCATACATCTCGTCATAATAATTCTGATATTCTCCGGAGATGATCGTCTCCCACCATTCCTTATTATCCAGATACCATTTAATCGTTTTCTTGATTCCATCTGCAAACTTCGTCTCCGGAAGCCATCCCAATTCGCTGTGGATCTTGGTCGGGTCGATGGCATAACGCATGTCGTGGCCCTTGCGGTCCTCTACATAAGTAATCAGGCTCTCCGGCTTTCCTAATTCTTTACAGATAATCTTGACAATATCGATATTCGTCATCTCGTTGTGTCCGCCGATATTGTAGACTTCGCCTACACGGCCATTGTGGATGATCAGGTCGATCGCCTTGCAGTGATCCTCTACATACAGCCAGTCACGGACATTTTCGCCCTTTCCGTATACCGGAAGCGGCTTGTCATTCAGCGCATTGGCAATCATCAGCGGAATAAGCTTCTCCGGGAAATGATATGGTCCATAGTTGTTGGAACATCTGCTGATCGTCACCGGAAGTCCATAAGTCCTATGGTAAGCCAGCACTAGCAAGTCTGCTGCCGCCTTGGAAGAACTGTATGGGCTGCTGGTGTGAATCGGAGTCTCTTCTGTGAAGAATAAGTCCGGCCGGTCCAGCGGAAGATCGCCGTATACTTCATCTGTAGAAACCTGATGATAACGCTTGATTCCATATTTTCTGCAGGCATCCATCAAAACTGCGGTACCCTTGATGTTGGTATCCAGGAAGACCTCCGGATTCTCGATGGAACGGTCAACATGGCTCTCTGCCGCAAAGTTGACGATGATATCCGGGTGCTCCTCTTCAAATAATTTGTAGACCGCCTCACGGTCTGTGATGCTCTCCTTCACGAAACGGAAATTCGGGTTCTCCATCACCGGCGCCAGCGTTGACAGATTGCCCGCATAGGTCAGGCAGTCCAGGCACACGATGCGGTAATCCGGGTATTTATCCAGCATGTGAAATATAAAGTTGCTTCCAATGAATCCGGCTCCGCCGGTTACAATAATCGTCATAATCTCTAATCTCCTTTTGTCTCTTTTCATTTTGTCTAGTATAGTCCGTCTACGAATTTTCCGTCCAGTACGTCCTTCAGGTACTGGCCGTACTGATTCTTCTTAAGCACTTCGTACACATCCAATACATCCTTTTCCGTGATCCAGCCATTCAGATAAGCGATCTCTTCCAGACATGCGATCTTACGGTGCTGATGAGATTCTACCGTCTTAACAAAATTGGTTGCTTCCACCAGGCTCTCATGCGTCCCGGTATCCAGCCAGGTAAATCCCTGCCCAAGCAGTTCCACATTCAGCTTGCCCTCTTCCAGATACACGCGGTTCAGATCGGTAATCTCCAACTCCCCGCGGGCGCTTGGCTTCAGATTCTTTGCATATTCCACAACCTTGTTGTCATAGAAATATAATCCGGTCACACAGTAATTGCTCTTTGGCTTCTCCGGCTTTTCTTCTATGGATTTGGCTTTTCCCTCATGATCGAATTCTACAATTCCGAAGCGTTCCGGGTCATCCACATAATAGCCGAATACGGTCGCTCCTCTTCCGGAATCTGCGTTCTCCACAGCGGCTTTCAGACGCTTCTTTAAGCCATGGCCGGCAAAAATATTATCTCCCAGAACCATCGCTACCGGCTCGTCGCCGATAAACTCTTCTCCGATGATAAAGGCCTGTGCCAGTCCGTCAGGACTTGGCTGCACTTCATAGGAAAGATTCACTCCAAACTGCTGCCCGTCTCCCAGCAGTTCCTTAAAGCGAGGCGTATCCTGGGGCGTAGAGATGATTAAAATGTCCCGGATGCCTGCGTTCATAAGTACGGACATCGGATAATAAATCATTGGCTTGTCATAAATCGGCAATAACTGCTTGGATGTCACCATGGTCAGAGGATAAAGGCGCGTGCCGGAACCTCCCGCTAAAATAATTCCTTTCATGTGGAACCTCCTTAGTATCTTTTATAAGATTAGTATTCTCTTTCAGTCATATTTCATTAGCATAATTGCATTATAAAAGGTGACCCAAGGTCACCTTCAAGTACTTTTTTTCAATTTCACTAAATTTGTCTATTTTTCACAAATAAATATCCCTGCATCCTTGGTAATATAGAAGCCTCCGTCCGTCTTCTTTTTTACGTAAGAACGGAATTCATTGTAGTGATCCAGAATATACTGGCTTTGATTGCCATGGCAGGAAAGGACATAAGAGATCAGCGGTTCCGGATCAGGAACAACCAGGGAATCCTGATAAGACATCCACTCTACCTTGCAAAAATCCTGTCCAAGGATATTCCCGCCATTTTCGCGGCCAAACCTCTCATACAACTTATCCGCGGACAACACGATTCTTTCATCAAATCCCTGCACGAGCCGGCTGACTTCCATCATGTGCCTGCACCCATATGTGCTGCAGACGAATCTTCCGTCCCGTTTGAGCACTCTTTTGACTTCTCTGGCAACTTTCGGGATATCTTCGCAATAAAACAGCACATGATTGGCAATTACCAGATCAAAGTCCCCTTCTTCATAAGGGATCCTATGGCAGTCGAAGACATGGAATTCAAATCTCTTATCCTCCGCTCCAATGGCGCGCCTTGCATCCCGCAACATTCCCTCTGAAATGTCAGACAGCACGATGTGAATATCTTCCGGAAGGACTGAACGTCTGTCCTTCCAAAGCGTTCCGTCCCCACATCCAATTTCCAAAATGCGCATTCCTGGTCGGATCTTCAACTGTTCGTAGATCCATGGAAACCATCCCTGCTCATTCTGCGAATACAGGCTGTGAAGATTGATACGAGCGGAGATATTAGATGCATTCTGATACTGGTTTTTCAGACTCTTCTCCATGCCTGTCAGGTGAATCAGATTCAGCATCTGGCTCCAGTCAATCGTATGCTCTGCCTGGATCGCATCGGCAGTATCCTGAATAGCCTTCTCCACCAACTGCATCTGCTCTATCCGGTCCTGAACCAGTTTCAACTGGATATTCAAGGAATTCAGCATAAAATGATAGTCGGAATCCGCAATCGTCATCTCCCGGATATCGTCCAGGGAGAATCCCAGGTATTTCAGCAGCAGGATCTGCTGGAGACGGGCAAAGTCCTCATCCGTATAAAATCTTGCCCCCGCATCCGTTACATACGAGGGCTTTAGAATATTCTGTTTGTCATAGTAGCGAATTGTCCGCAGGGTTACGTGGGCCATGCGGGCGAATTCGCCGGAGGAATAGTAGCCTGGTTTTTTCATTTTATTTATGTCTCTCTTTTACTCAAACGCCGTCAGGTAGCCTGGGTACTCTGCATGACCGGTGGTGAGAGTTTGTCCTTCTACAGTTATTTTAATCTGCTCACAGTTATAGGCATTAAGGAACGTATTGCATACGCTGCCAATAGCAAAGTACTCTCCCGTTGAACCCATGTTAGTTACAAAGGTCGAAAATGCAGGGTTGAAGTCTATCTCTACACTTGGCTTATTGTCTACCGTAACCGTATTAAATGCCAGTATCTGGACATCTGCTGCCACAGCACCTTTCGAAATAAGAGCATTCAGTACCGCTTCTGGAGTTAGTGCATCAATTTGAACTTCTTCGGAGACGAAGGCTGTTGCATCATCATTACTAAAATAGATATTTAATATTGACTTATCTGTCTCCTGCGTCTGCTCTTGTTTCAATTCTTCATCTTCTTTCTGTTTTTGGTTCTTATCATTCTTTTTATCCTTATTCCCTTCTTCAGACTTATATAAGTCTTGCTTTTCTGTCTGCTCAATTACTTCAGAACTATTTCTATTACAAGCAGTCATATTCATAACTAATAAAAAAAATAATACAGCCAATCTAATTCTTCTAGACTTATTCATACCTTCATTTTCACTTTCTTTGAATATAGTACCCAATAGACTTGCTTACAATCAACTTAAGAAAATTTATCCTACAATTATTAAAACTAAAAACATGACACCTAATTTAATATTTCATCAAATTCTATATTTCCTTCTATTCTAATAGTTTGTATATTTTTAATTTGTTGTGGTGATATGGATAAAAGAAATATAGGGTCTTTAGTGTCAAATCTTATTTTTCCTTGCATTTTTTTACCGTTCTCAGCTATAATTGGTATCTCTATTTCATCGGCAAAACAAACACAATACTTAAAAGAACAGGTATAGCCCTCTTCTGGATCATATCGAAGTGCCTTTATATTTTCCTTTGGTAAAGTATTCAATTCAACCTCCACCCAAAAACTTGTTTTATCTTCAAACATAGTATAGACTATTTGGCTCTGCTCTTCATTAAAACCTCTACCAGTATCATAATAGATTTTTCCCATCATAGGGATTCTCACCCATTTCTCCGAAAATTTGGATAATTCATACAAATATTTATTTGGATAATGTTTATGCATATAACGTATCCTTTGCGTAATGGTGCTTTCTTTCCCCTTTTCTATTCTTCTTTCTCTATTACCATTCCATACGCTTTGGTTATGCACTCGATAAACACTTATTGGCTCCTTTAAAGAGTATATATTTCCTTGCTGCGAGATTAACAAATTCACAAACCAATCATCTACATACGGCTGATCCAAAAAATCTATTGGAATCTGTTTTAAAGAAACTATGCGATACATATTTGACGAAAAATTTCCAGTATAGTTATCTTCTGCCTGCATTTCAGAAGTAATATACGGGCTACAATGGATTTTTTCAGGATATTGGCGAACAATAAAAAAATTATCTTCCTGATTATACATTAACAAATAATTGTTCGTTAATGAAATGGCTTCATCTACTTCCATTGGTTCTATATGCTTTTGTATCCAAAATGGGCTAGCCCAATAATCATCTCCTTCTAGAATACAGCCATAATCTGCCTCTGAATTCATCAGCAATCGGAGTATACGTTTCGTATTTTCAGGCATCCCTTGATTATCTTTATTAGAATAATCTTTTATTGACCATCCATTTGGTAATCCCCTTCTGTCAATAATTGACTTAATAATTTTTATAGTTCCATCATCAGAGGCGTCATCACATATTAAAATTTCTACTTTTGCCTTACATTTTTGAGCCAAAAGATGTTCTATACATTCTTTTATATACAATTCTTGATTATAGCATGATAGAGCTACACATACTTTTTTCATTTTAGTTGCCTTTCTTTTTATATTTTAATCGTTTTATAATCATACAAATTTTTTCAACATCCTCCATTTTTAAGTCTGCATATAGTGGCAACGTCAATATTTGTTTGGAAACATGTTCAGCAATTGGTGTATTACCTAAATATCTTCCTTTATAACATTCAAACTGACTTGTCAAAGGGTAAAAATACTTTCTAGCAAAAATCCCTTCATTTTTTAACTCCTCTAGAACTATGTCTCGTCCTACACCAAATATTTCTTCATCAAATCTTACTGGAAAATATGAATAATTTTCTTTCACATTAATTTGTTTTTTACAAAATACTATTCCTGGAATCCCATTTAATAATTCAAGATATTTCCTAACTACCCTTTTTCTTTTTTTTATCTCTTGATCAATATAGCGAAGATTACAAATTCCCATTGCTGCCTGGAATTCATTCATTTTCGCGTTAGTTCCAACCCAATCAACAATCTCAGGTCCCCTAATTCCAAAATTTTTTAATCTATACAAGTTTAGACCCAATTCTTTATCTGTATAAGCCACTGCACCTCCTTCAATTGTATTGAAGACCTTTGTTGCATGAAAACTAAAAATAGATGCATCTCCATACTGCCCTATCCCCTTCCCCTTATAGGCCTCCCCAAAGGCGTGAGCTGAGTCATAGATTACTTTCAGATTATATTTTTGAGCAATTTTTTCTATTTCTTCAACTTCACAAATATTTCCATAAACATGCACAGGGATTATTGCAGATGTTTTATCAGTAATTAACTCTTCAATTTTATTAACGTCAATTGTATAATCAATCGGATTTATATCACAGAACACTGGAGTCAATCCATTTCTTACAATAGCATGTGTGGTAGAAGCAAAGGTAAAAGGTGTGGTAATAACCTCCCCTGATAAATTCATCGCCTGTATAGTCAATTCTAATGCCATATGCCCATTAGAGAACAGAGAAAGTTCCTGGACCTCTAGATACTCTTTTAATTTACCTTCTAATTCTTTATGCTTTTCCCCCATATTGGTTAACCAATGATTATCCCACAATCCCTTAATTTCTTCTATATATTCATCTATCGGTGGCATTGAAGACCTTGTTACAAGTATTTTATTATTCTTTTTTCTTTCATCCATGTTTTCTAACCTCTTCAAATTGTTTCCTTCTACTATTAAAAATCATTATCTTATTCAATATAAGTAACAAACTCTTCATATTTTCTTGCAATATATTGATTATTAATTTGAGGCGCCGCATCAATTCTTTCGCCGCAAAAACAGTGCATATGATTTTTTACACAATCATAGCCAGCAATACACGAAAACTCTACCCCTCCCGAAAAACGCGGATTACATTCTAATAAATAGTAATCATTTCGACTATCTACGATAAATTCAAAATTTACACATCCAGCAATATTTAAGGCATTGGCTAAATTTATACACTGATTTTCCAGTTTCTGTTCTGAAAATACATAAACGGATGTGCCCGCACCATTCAGCGTCCTTAATAGTTCTTTTCGCGCTATCGCAACTGTATCCTTTTCAGAAGGTTGACGCACAACGTCAACCGTTACTATATGACCTTTAATATAAGGTTGAACTATTATTCGCTTCTTATCTGCTTCAGTAATATAAGCATTCCATTCAGAAATATTATTTATATATTTTAATCCCTGGCTACTGCGTCCATCAAATGGTTTACATACAACAGGGAATTCATTGGGTAGTCCCTGAAAATCTTTAAGCAACTTGGAAGGAATTGTATTAATTCCAAATTTACCACAGACAAAGGATTGTAGTGCCTTTTTATTTCTACATATATCTAATGTCTCTTTTGGTGACATACACAAACATATAGTTCTCTCTTCAAACCACTCTCTATGGTGATTAAGCACATCTACCTCAACATCTGTCAGAGGAATAATATATTTAATGTCTTCCTTAATACAGACTCTTTGAATAAAAGATAAATATTTTTCTGTATCATCCACATAAGGTGCCTGATAAAAATTATCCACCTGACTCGCATCAGCGATCCATTCTTTTGGATAAATATCACAACCTGTAATCTTATATCCTTGTTTATGCAGATTTTTAATTACTATATCTGCCGAAAAAGAACCAATAGCAGTTACCAAAACGTCTTTCATTACGTTACCTCACAGTTTTTATATAATAAATGTAACCTTCGTCCGAAACTTTTCGTTTCTCAAATCCAAATTTTTCATATAAACCTATTGCCTCTATATTAGTTTTATAAGTATGCACTTCTATTTGCTTCATTCCACTTGCTTTACATTTTTGAATAAAATCTTCCAGTAAATGTTTGCTAATTTTATTTCCTCTAAAGGCCCTATCAATGATAAGAACTGAAATATACCCTTTTTTTGTCTCATGGTTATTACAATATCCACCTAACAGCCCCACAATCTTATTTTGATATAAGGCACAAATTACACTTCCCTTCCCACAAAGTTTAACAGTATATTTGTCAAGATCAACTCTTTCCGATAATGGAGTCGGAAATTCCTTGTCCATAGCCTTTAAAAAAGAAATGATTTCATTAATATCTAGTTTTGTACAAGCAACAATTTTAATATTCATTTCTTACCTCACACTATTTTGTCAATATTATCGAAAAATAATGGTAATCCACCCGTATGAATAAAAAGCACATTTAACGGCCGAAGTTTTTGCTTCTGCAAGAAATCAATCATTCCGTAAAAAGCTTTCCCTGTATATGTTGGATCCAAAGCAATACCATTAATTTTATATACGTCTCTTATTATCTCAATAATTTCCTTGCCATAAATCCCATATCCGCCAAATAAGTAATCATCAATGACATTTATTTCAGATTCACTAATTAAGTCAACAGAAATATTTTGGAAATAAGCATCTATGTACTTTCTAATAACCTTACGTTCATCAAGCGATGGCCTTGCTACTGAAATTCCTACTATTTTCTCTGTGCCACCTTTAATTGATCTGCCAGCAATCAATCCTGCCTGAGTCATTCCTGTCCCTGTTGCACAGAAGATATAATCAAATTCTATTCCCATGCCACTCTTTTGTATATATATCTCATTGTATACCTTTTCATATGCTCTTACAGGAACTGCTTCATTTCCCTGTCCGTATTTATCGCCATATATATAATATGGATCAAGACCATCCTTTTGGCATTCATCCAATACTCTCTGAACAGTTTCTGCCACGTTCTCTTTTGTACAAGTATGGAATATAGCCTCACAAGCATTTACCAGTTTGCTATTATTAGTATAAGTGCGCTGACCATTTGGGTCTGCCGGAGATATAATATGGCATATTCCACCTCTGTTGTAATTCATATTCGCCAGTACTCTGCATAAATTAGATCGAGCATTCCCATAGCCAATCATACAGTTTTTACCCTTTGTATCCATGTCTCGAAAATATTCTTGCGCAATTCTTACTTTATTCCCTCCAAATGAAAAAGGTAATAAATCATCACGTTTTATATATAAATGAACACCCGTCAAATCTGTATTCATTTTCATAATTGGTGTAGTAAATTTCTCCATTTAAAATAATCTCCTATTATAATAAGAAGTAACTTTTGTTCAACTATTTTATTACCCTTTAAGTCGTTTAACCCGACTATAAAGTTTCCAGAATTTACTTTCTTTTATTTTATCTAACTCTGATAATAATTCACTTTTTTGTTGATTGACATTATTATAATATTGTTCTATCTCTTGTAATTCTATCAATTCAGTATATACTTCTACCTTTAATTCTCCTGGTTCTAAACTGGATAAAAAGTACTGGGGATCGGAAGTATAAAAAGTATCCCACTCTTCTTTTTTTATGCAATTTGATCCTAAAATATCGACTTTTTTACCATTATTATTGAGAGATACTATGTTAAATCTTCGGTATCGCCCTTCGTCTAAATCCAAGCGAGTTTCAACCACATCATTACATTGAAAATCGTCTAATTGTATTGTAAATATACATCTACCTAAGTGTTGAATAAATACTTTCTTCTTTATACATTCCTTTATGTTATATCCTTTTCCTGTATTAAAGAATAAAGTAACATCTAAACATCGGTCTGGATTAATTATATTAAACAAATCATACTTTTGTTTATCTATATTAAAACTCTTGCTAGAATAATTATATTTTTCTTGTATTAACCTTACTTTCTCTCTATCTTGAAAAATTTCATACAAGATTTCTAGTCCTATCAGCCAGTGCGCATGCCCTGGTCCTGTCAAAAACATTTGTGCAAGAGCAAATTCCTCCACCATTTCTCCATTAATAATATACTTTTTACATTCAGGAAAGACATTTAATACTTCATGACTTTCCAACAAGCCTTTATATTCCCTAAGAACAAAGATTTCTTCAGTATGAATTCTCTTTATGTTTTCCATCCTTTCTCCACTAGTATTGGATTCATCTCTATGTTTCCTAAAGCCTACTAATCTTTCTTGTATAATATAAATTTCTGCATACTTACAAAGCCTCACCCATTGAAAAAAATCAGGATACCCGTGTAACCCACTTGATATTATACCATACTTAATATATACTTCCTTTCTTATAAGAACACTAGGATGACATAAACAGTTACGATGATAAAAGAAGTAATGCAACCACTCAAATCTATTTCTATTGGGTTGTTCAAATATATTAAATTCCTGGTCAAATTCTTGTGAATATTCTATTCCCTCATCATCAATAAATTTTACCTTGGTAAAACATGCTGCTATCTCTTTATTATTATCTAACACTCTAATTTGCTTTTCTAACTTCGTATTTTCCCAAATATCATCACTGTGCACTATAGCAATATATTCTCCAGGCAAATTTTCGACTTGATCTTTCAGTCCAGATCCCCCTTGGTTAAATTCATGTCTTATAACTGTAATTCTTTTATCTAATTTTGCATATTTAGTAATTATATTCCAACTATTATCACTCGAACAATCATCAACAATAAATAACTGAAAATCTTTATATGTCTGATTTAAAACACTTTCTATGCATGGGCCTAAAAATCTTTCATGGTTATATGAAGTTAGCCAAATCGTTACTTTTTCCACACTATTATCCTCCAATTTAACATTAATTCTAAATACACACTTAAATCAAGAACTAAGACCAATTATACATCTAATCGGGATTCTCATCAATCATCTTTTATACCATGCCTATTTTTTATTCCTATTAATAAACAAAGGGAGAATCCTCGAAAGTTTTAATGTCTCATTGAAGATTCTCCCCTTATTAAACTAATAACTTAATAATTTTGCCATATAGCCATTTATGATACTGTAACCATATCCTTTTGCCATAGCCCAGCCACAATTAGGATTAGGGTTTTCCTGAATTCCCAGCCATTCTATATATGGCGCGCTACCTTTTTTAACATACTGGTATCTTGGATCCACACACTCGCTATTAAGTCCTGCACTAGATGCATATGCCTTTAAATGTTGCACATGGGCTCTAATTCCAATTTGCACATTTTTAAAACTATTGCCAGGTACACCGTTTCCTGTTGCGCCTAAACCTGCAAAGTTAAATTGTCCTATCTTGACATCCCCAGTATAGCGCAAAAAGTTTGTTTCTTTCATCGCCTGAGAAAAAGCAACTTCAGTCTTTATACCTTCACGCTTACACTCTAAATCGTACAGTTCACAAAAACGTGTAATATTAGGTGCATCCGTGTTTGCATAAAATGCTGGATATTGGGCGTTCGAATTATAATATTTAACCATTTGCTGAACTGTTGTTTCTGTTTCTCCCATTATCATATGGTAAAATGCCGTCTTGCCATTTCTTCCTTCATTCAGTCCAAAATTCATATAATGCCAAACATACAAACTATTGTTTTCACCATATAAATTGCGCAAATCGGCATAGTTGTTTTTATAAATATTTACGCAGAAATCTTCACACCCCTGTCGTCCTTCGGAAATACCGAAATTAACAAAATGCCAGATGGCTCCTAAATCATCATTTTGATAAAGTTTTTTAATATCAGGATATTTATTTATATAGTATTTAAAGTTATAAACGGACGAATAATCCACTCCTTCATACTGAGTTATAGCCCCAATAATTTCAGTAGTACCAATTGCACTTCTGCCCTCATCTTTTCCAAAATTCATATAATGAATATAATAAGACGTCCAATTATTTCCAAAACTCTTTCTCAAATCTGGATATCTATTCCAATAAGAAATCACGTCAAATTCTTTATTTCCTGTCCTCTTTTCTGCCATGCCAAAATAAACAAAATGCGCGATGGCTCCAACATCATCATCAGAATATGCTTTTTTTATATCTGAATACTTCTCTGCATAGTATTCAAAATCATATACTGCTGAATAATCTACTCCATTATATTCTGTAACAGGATTTGTGATCTTTGATACCCCAGTTGCTTTTCTTCCTTCCTTTTTACCAAAATTCATATAATGAGTGTAGTACAAAGACCAATTTTTGCCGAAAGATATCCTTAAATCTTGATATTTATTCCTATAAGATTTAACATCAAAGGTTGATATCGATGCTCTGCCCTCAATGATTCCACAATTAACAAAATGTGCAATAAGTGCATCATAATCCGTCCCATATATCTTTTTTAAATCTGGATTTTTATCTAAATAATAATCCGGATCATAAATATCTGAATAATCCACTCCATTATATACTGTCGTTTTATCGACTACCACATCTGTATTTCCAGTAGCTATTCTTCCTTCCTTCTTGCCCATGGTAATATAATGTATGTAATATGTCTTCAAATCATTTCCATATGCTTTTCTTATATCCGGATATCTATTTTTATAACTAAAAACATTAAATTCTTCACTAGCCTGCCTACCTTCTGCCATTCCAAAGTTAACAAAATGTCTTAACGCCCCAACATCATTATCTGAGTATGTATCCCGCAAATCGGCCTGTCTATTCATGTAGAAATCATAATTATACACATCAGAATAATCTCTACCCTCATATACCGTAACTGGTGTTTGTTTAATATCTCCTGTAGCTTTTCTCCCTTCATTTTTTCCAAAATAGATATAATGAAAATAGTATTGCCTATAGTCATCCTCATACATTTTTCTTAAATCTTGATATCTATTTTTGTATGATACTACATTAAATTCAGCATTTCCTTGTCTTTTTTCCTTCATGCCAAAATTTATAAAATGTGCCAGGGCACCTTCTTCGTCATTACTATAAGCAGCTTTAACATCTGCATACCTATTTATATAATATTCAAAATCAAATACTGGAGAGTAATCAACTTTAGATATCTTTAAATAATTTGCTATACCAGTGGCATCCGCTTTGCCCAAAGTTTGTAAAAAAGACTCACTTTTTAATTTAGCGGCATCTGTAGCGTTAGTTATAAAAGCATGTTCAACAATTATTCCAGGAAAACCATTAAGCTTACTATTTTTTATTACACTATAATAATCTGCAATAGAGCCGTCTTGATAACGTGTATTTGACTCTGAATTACGGTAGTGAACACCTCTATCACCTAGTCCTAAAGCCACCAATTGAGATTGTATTTCTTCTGCCAAAGCTTTTCCTTCATTATAGACCGAGGCATTATAACTTGAGTTAGGGTACCATACTTCTGCTCCATTAGGACTTGCAGATGTTGTAGAATTATTATGTATACTTACAAAAAAATCTGCTCCATAACTCTTTGCGATAGCAACACGTTCTTCTAGCCCAACATATGTATCATTATATCGTGTCATATATACAGTTACGCCTCGATATTCTTCTAATTCATTTTTGCAATATTGAGCTATTTTAAGATTAAGTTCTTTCTCTACTAACCCATTTGCCACGGCACCAGATTCGCTTCCACCATGTCCAGGATCAAGCACTACTACAGTATTTCCACTTTTTGCTGTCCGCATACGAGATTTTACATTTGAATCTCCCGTTTCTTTCAATGTGGTCTCTACTTCCTCTGATACTTTTTCTTCATCATCCGTATCAATAGAAGCAACTGATATTTCAATAGAATTTTGATTTAGATTTCCATCATCTACTGTCTGCGGAATTTCAACATCAACTCCAAACCTAGCTACTATTCCAATAGATTCTAGATCCACGCTAATCATTTCACCATCTTGCAAAAATGTAAGTAATTCTGGCGTATATACTCCACTTTCGGCATCTGTAAACGTCTTTGAAAACCGAAAAATATTATCTTCCTTGCTTTCCATCGACAATTCGATTTCATTACCATCATCTTTAATCAATGACAATTTTAAATCAGAAACATTCTCAGATCCCTCACCCAATGAAACCAAAATATATTGCTCCTGAGGCGATTGTAAGTAAGTCTCTCCAACACATAAATAGTTTATAAGACAACTTGCATTTGACACAAAACCATTATCTTCATTACTATTTATAGCATCGTCCGCATTTCTTATACTTGTATCATACTCCGCCTGCTTTTCATTCCCTCCCTCTTCGCTATCAATAATCTCCTCACCATTAATTGTTTCCTCATTCTCTATATTCTCCTGAGTGCCTTCAATCTGCTCTTCTGTATTCTCTGCCCCTTCTTTTGCAGTCGGATCCTGTGCATAAACATCAAAACCTATACTTGTGGTAACAAGTATATTTATAATTAACAATAAAGTAACCAATTTTTTTAATTTTTTCATCATACGCTGCTCCCTTTGACAAATTCATTAAGTAGTCTAAAGTTTTCCATTTTTAATGTTTCAAATCTAATGTCTCTTTAATATAATTATAATACTTTGTCATACCTTCATGAAAAGTCAATATTTTGTCTGTATAAATTTGTTTGATTTTTGAATTATCCAGTATAGTTTTTTCAACATCAACACTTCGTTTTTCTTTATACTCAAGATCAAGAGATATTCCTAAATTCTGCAATTCTTTAATAACGTCATTTTGACTAACTCCCTGGCATGTGCTTATATTAAAGACTTCTTCATCCCCTTCATAATATACAAGTGACTTAATCATTTTGCAGACATCTCCTATATATACATAATCTCTAATAATCTCTCCATTTCCCCATATCTCAAGAGGCTCCTTATTTAAAGCCTTTTTTATAGCAGCATCAATAAAACCAACACCTTTGTGATAATCTTGGCCCGGTCCATACGGATTTGCAATCCTGACAATTCTCATTTTTGTATGTAATTGAGTATTAAAGGTTCTAATTACGTTCTCAATACATAACTTTATACTTCCGTAATGGTTAATGGGTACTGGCAGCGCAGTTTCCTTTATAGGCTGGATTTCCTGAATTCCATAAACAGTCCCACCGGATGACAAAAAAATCATATTACTATTTTGCTCAATCAGCATATTACATAACTTAACTGTTTGTATAAAATCTCTACCATAACCTTGCATAAATCTTTGATTTGAATTCCCAGGATTAACTGTACTGATAGCATGAATTATTAAATCCTTTTCTTTTATCATATCTCTCAAAACAAGATCGTCAAAAAAGTCTCCTGCTAAATACTCGACCCCTTCTACTGGTTCCTTAGGCAAATTAAGATCAAAACTATATATTTCCAAATCATTTTGTTTGACTAATTCCCTCGCCAGATTATTACCAATAAAACCATTTCCACCTATTATCAAAACGCTTTTTCTACCCATATTTTACCCCTTTTATTTTAAATATTGCTCTTTATCTTGTACTATCCACTTTATTAAAGCATCTCTAACCTTTTCTGCCTCTTGTGTCCAAGATGTTTTAGACGCAAACTCAACTCCCTTTTTTCGAATTTCTTTCAATTTATCAAGGTGATTCAAATAATACTCTAAAGTATCAGCAATTTCTACGGGATCATAGTCAACTAATATCGCATTACAAGAGTTTACCAGCCATGCGCTATTTGGCCCTTTTGAACAAACAGCAACCGAGTTAGATGCCATAACTTCTAAAGGAAGTAAGGATAAATTAGTATTAGATATAATCAAACATAGGTCACACTGTGAATATATATTAGACAATTTTTCAATATTTACTATTCCTAAATTTTGATGTTTAAAAGGAATAACATATTTACTAATATCCTCCCCGGCAAAAACAATCTCTACATCTTTTATTCTCTTAGTTATTTCCTCTAATGCTAACAACCCCAATTCAAAATCTCTTCTCGCTGTATATGGCCGTGCATAAAAGAAAATTCTTTTTTTAGAAGTCTTTTTCTCTTGAGGCTTATATAAATCTTTATCATATGAAAACCCAAAACTTTCCGTATCCATACCATACTCATCGTGTAATTTTTCCTTCAGCCAATCTCCTGCTGTTATCCCTTTTAAGCCGAACTTATACGTATTCTCAGCAAATTGGTAGTATGATCCCATCGGGTAAAAATATGGCTCAAAGTCTTGAACAAAATAGCATTTTGTAATAGTGTTTTTGTAATTTCTAAGGAAATAGGCTGTTTGCCAAGAAGTTGCAATTGTCGCATGCGCAAAATTAATCTCGGAAACATCATAAAAAAGTTCTACTTTTGAATCTAATATACTAAAATGTTCTTTAGTAAATTTCCTAACAGATTCATTATCTCTATAATTCGGTGATAAATATAAGTAAACTCGACTATGAAATCCCATCTTTTCTAAATTACTTATAAATCTAAAAATGTTAATATGTCCCCCAGATCCAATTCCCATCTCAGGTATTATCCAATTTAAAAGAAAAATTTTATCGTCCTTGTGTAATTCGAAATCTTTTCTTTCAAAAGGTATTTCCTTCCTGTCCATAATAAATTCTAAATGCTTAAGTACCTCGACTTGGGGAGTAGTTACTTTCATTTTTTCAAGTACTCCTCGGAGCCCTCTTCTTCTTATAAAACGAACAGCCTTTTTAATAAATTTAAATAAATTTTTCATATAATTCAGTTATCCTTTCTTCATTAGGTAATTGCATTAAAAAAGACTTTAATCTTTCTTTTTCCATACTCTCTAATGAATCTACAGCATCCTTTTTAATAAACGGATCTCCTAATAACAAAAATTCATATGGTAACTCATTTTGGGGTGAATCAGTATGAACCCATTGATCAATATATTCACTCTCATGAATAAAAGTTTTAAAAGAATAACCTTCTTTCATTAGATTTGCATACAGATATTGACATAATCCTTCTGGCTTTTTTTCTAATTTCCAATCCCTCTCCCAAATACTTGATTCCAATATCTTTTTATTTAAAACCAAAAAATAAATAGGTTTTGCCAACATACTCCACATATCGACTTCTTGGCTATCCATAATTTCAAAAATATTTTCTAAATCATCAATTGGTCCTAAACACGACTCATCAACAAAAACTATTTGCGAGTATTCTTTTAATATGTCTATCGACAAATTCTCATAACTATGCCGATAGACTTTTCCGTATTCCTCTAACTGCTTTTCCATACCACTTCCTGAATAAACAAAAAGCCTGTTATACGAACTTCTGCTTTTCTTATCATTCTTCGTAATTTTGTTTACACATATTCTATAAGAATATCCTTGAGCCTTCATTAAATAAATCCACAAACGTTCTATAGAATGCGCCAAAGTAAGGTTTAATTGCCCCTCTTCATTCGGGAAATCCTTCATTGTATAGCCTACTTTAAAAAGTGGTTCTATGGCTTCGCAACGAGCCCAAAACATATTTCCAGTTGGAAATATTGGTTCATTAGGCAAATCAATATCCAAGCCTATTTTATTAATTATCTCTTTTACAGAGTCTTTTGCCCCATCCCATTTTACATACTCTTTTATAACAGGATAAACATCCGGCATAATAAATCCCAAATCTGGATTTGCCTCAAACAGATTAAAAACACCTTTTACATATTCGGGACTCCCCATTAAATGCCTCAACAAATATTTTCTCCAATCCTCGCCAAAATCTGTATGTAAAGATCGCTTGGTATGGATATGGCCTATATACTTATATTTTTTAATTACAGGCTTTATCTGACACAAAAAGGGAGCAACATCACGTCCTCTATTCTCAATATTTTCAACGATTATATTTTTTGCATTACAGAATGGAACAAATTGTTTTTCTATTATTTCTTTTTTCTCTACTGTATCAGTAGAGATATAACAATCGAATGGATATATAATATTATTTACCGCCTCTAACATCTCATCCATTAATTCCACAAAATATATATGAACCTGGATGGCAATTTGAGGCTTTTCAAGTAACTCATTCTCACTAGTACCAGAAGTAATTACTGTTGGAAAGGCTCGCAACATATAGTCATCATCTTGACAAGTTTTATTATTTCTTTTTTTTAATAACCTTTTAAAAAATCTATTCATAAATTATGCCTTTCTTTGTTTATATTGCTGCGAAAATCTTTTATCAAGTTTTTCTTGCTTTCTCTTAGAATATCTAGTGTACCTTCCTCCCTTATAGCCCCCAAAATATCTCCCATAATTTCTACATATACTATAATATATCCAATATATTTTTTCCCGTGTAGTAATAGGAAGCAAATGTACATATTTACAATCTCGATAAATGTGTTTTAGCCATAAAAATGGTAATTCAATCCAACGGTTTGCCACCACATACCCATGAATACTATAAAGCCCTTTATACTCATCATAGTATCTTTGGTAATAAGTTGCTAGACTAAAATTATGTGAATGATAAACTGCTGCATAAGGACAATAAACTTTCTTGTATCCCAATTCCATCATCTTCCGCATCCAAATCTGATCTTCTGCAAAATCAACATCTGGGTAATTATACAATTCCCATATGCTTCTTCTAATACAAGAATTATTATCTGAGAAATATGCTAAATGCTGCATATACGACGGTTCTTTATTATATCGGTCCCAGTCTTCGATGTAAGAAATAGTGTTATCTGTCCCCCAATTTCTAAAATGAGCCAATAAGTCCCTTCTGTCAAAGATATTACAATCCTCATAAGGATAATGAATACCAAATCCTCCAGCTATTTTTTCATCTAACTTCATAGCATTAACTAACTCTTGTAGCCAATTCTCATTTGCTGGTGCTGCATCTTGTGTAATGAATACTATAAACTCTCCATTACCTTTCGATGCCCCAAAATTTCTGGTTTTCCCATGTCCGAATTCTTCTGGTAAAATTTCATAAACTTTACATGGATATTTATTTAAAACATTTAACGTTCCATCTTTTGATCCAGAATCCACACATATTACCTCATAAGAGTATTGAGTCTTTTGTTTAAAAACCATATCCAATACTCTTTCTAAGATTTTCCCAGCGTTCTTCGTTGGAATCACAATTGTAACATCCATTTTTCTACTCCCTAAACAACTTAAATAACAATTTCATGAAAAAGAAAATATATAAGCAAAAACTGCAGCCAATAACAAATGTCTCCAAATCAAACCTAAATACATAATATTTCATAACAAGATTATTATTCGCCTGATATAAACTAACTGCATTAGTTGAATCAATATTTTCTACACTGGTTCGAATAATAAATTTTTTCCCTTTAGTTTCCTCAATTCGTTTAATCTTCAATTTATTAAACTTATTATTCTTTATCTGATTCCCTTGGATTTCTCCTGCTCCAACCTTTTCCCCCTGTCCATTACGGATTTCATATTTCAAAACGACATTTTCAAGACTTTCTCCTGCAGTAGCAATTTTCACATTTATACCATCTAGTTTATCCTCTCCACATATAAATGTCTGCTCATATATTTTATTTTCTTCCATTCCTATTGCTACATAATCGCTTGGATCAATATCTACATTATACATACAATGCATTTTATTTATATGCGCATATGCAAAACACGACGCTAACAAAACACTAATAATTATTATCCATTGCAAATACCTTTTCATTTCTAATCTCCCTTATGAATTTTTATATTCATTACAAACGTCTTTGACATTTCCTATTCTTTTAACGCATCCGCTATCTAACCATACAATTCTATTGCACAGTTTTTCTACTTGGGAAATACTATGTGAAACAAATAATATAGTAGTGCCTTTATCAATCATATTTTGAATTCTACGCTCACATTTTTCCTGAAATCTAAAATCACCAACTGATAAAACTTCATCTACAATTAAAATATCCGGCGTTCCTATCGTTGCTATTGCAAAAGCCAGTCTAGAAACCATGCCTGATGAAAAATTCTTTACAGGTACATTCATGAATTCACCCAATTCAGAAAATTCCACAATCTCTTCATAATGTTTTTCCATTTCTTTTCTAGGATATCCTAATATCGCGCCATTTAAATAAACATTTTCTCTAGCAGTCAGATCCATATCAAATCCTGCCCCTAACTCTATTAAAGGGGCCACCGATCCATAAACCTGTACTGAGCCCTTTGTAGGTTTTAAAACGCCAGCAATTACTTTCAGCATCGTGCTTTTACCTGAACCATTTAATCCAATTAGTCCCAATGCATCTCCTTTATCAACAGTAAAAGAGACATTCGTTAATGCCCAAAACTCATCATAAGTCACTTGATGCTTTAATGTCTTAATTACAAATTCTTTAAAACTATCTAACTTTTCTGATGCTAAATTAAACTTCATTGAAACATCGTCGACAACAATCATATGCTCTTTTTCCATAATCTGCTCCTAAACATTTAATATAAAATCATCCTGGTTTTTATAAAATACCCACATTCCAATGGCAACCATGATCACAGCCTCAATGATAGATATCATCAAGTTTTTAACCCCCGGTAATGAATTATACATGATAGTATCTCTGAACATCATTACCATGTTAGTAATTGGATTTAATAAAACAATCTTAGACAACCATTCTGGTAAAATATTCATTGGATAAATTACTGGAGTTAAATACATCAGTGCTGTGACAAAAACAGAATACAAGTGCATAATATCACGAAATTTAACTGTTAATGCTGCTAAGAGCAACCCCATTCCTACCGAAAATACCACTAAAACAGTAAGTGGGATCCACGACAATAAAACTGTCCAATTCAATTCTGATCTTGTTACTACCATGACAACGATCAGTGCACAGAAAGAAGCGCCTAAATTAATCACACTGGAAACTATTCTAGATAGAACAAACAAATATTTAGGCATATATACCTTCTTAATTAAAGAAGCATTTCCTATAATGGCTCCCATTGAAGAGGTTGTAGACTCAGAAAAAAAGTTAAAGACAACTTGACCACATAATAAGTACAGCGGAAAATTATCAACTGCAAATTTAAATAAATTCATATAGACTACTGAAAGAACAGCCATCATACAAAGAGGGTTCAATAATGTCCAAAAAACTCCCAAAATGGATCTGCGATATTTAATTTTTATATCCCTAGCAACAAGTTCACTTAATAATGGTCTGAACTTCAAAAAATTTTGTACATATTGTGTCACATTGTACCTCCTAAAATTATTAACTATTTTATTTTTAATCTTAAATATGAAATAACACAAACTAGCAGTATCTAACGATACTGCTGGTTAATCAAATTAATTAATAACTATTACTGTTTTACAATTAAATAACATTTTAAAACCACTCTTCATTTAAAAGATACTTATTAAATTCAAATCCTGACTTTTTATTAAATTTAATTCTCAGAATAATCTTTTTAATTATAGCACCCTTAACAAAGATTATCAACTTACATTTTTTACTTACTATATGCAATGATAAAAAATTACAAGTTTAATTTAAATAATCTTTATCTCATTACAATTCTTCTAATTATATGCTGAACAACATAAAACTGAAGCATCATGCTTGACCATATCATAAAATCATTCAAGGATTTCTTTAATACAACTGTATTATTTCTCATTATACCTATTGCAAATATTGGAAGAAATGGCAGGAAGTACCTGCCCTGTACCCCTTCAACAACCTTCCCTCCTAATTGTGTATAGTCAAGCATAAGCACTGTCAGGATTGCGAAAAACATTAATATACAGATAGCAATATAAAAAACTCTTTGACTGGAATCTATGAGCAATACATCTTTTTCAGTTTTTATTGCTGATAATAAAATTAACAGGAAAAAGCCAATAGCAATTACTATTGGTATTTGTATATCTAACCACCCCAAGTTTGCCCCCAACATACTGGAAAAATAAAAATCAATCTTTTCCTCTAATGTAGAATAAAAAATCCATAATGTTTTCAAAGGGTTTTTAACAATATGACCTAGTGTGTAATGACTTACCGCTCCCTCGCTACCAATACCGATAGTATTACCGCCGTTTAAGATCCCCAACATTCTACTTAATTGGGTAGCACCTACACTAATTATTCCTGCCAATGCAACTATTATACAACTTGTCTTTTTTCTTATACACTTAGCATTGTTTATAAGAAGACACATCATAGGTATAAAAATATAGACTATCTTTATAGCAGACAAAATGATACATAAACAAGACAAAACCACCCAGTCTGCTATTTGAACTTTTTCCTTAGTATAAATCAAATAAAAATTGTATGCTATTGTAAAAAATGACAGTGTAATTAAAAAACTATCATATGAATAAGAAGTCCCTAATTCTAATGTCATTGGCAATAAAGAAGTTAAATAAATCACCATTTTCCCAAAAGGCATCAATTTTATTGCGTATCTTATCACAAAAGCATACGTAAATAAAGAGAATACTCTTCCAAATATCATTACACTAAATGCATTTAAAGAAAGAATCCTAGCCAGAGTTATCCCTAATATTTGCGGTAAATAAAAGATTAAGCCCCTATCTATAACAGAAGCGGCCTTAAGGCTCTCTTCTGTATGCGTGTTAGGTGCATCCCAATCTTCGTAAAGATCTATATAAGAACTTTTATTAGGATGTGTGTATAAGGAGTACCCTTCCTCATATAAAATCGCATTGCCATTACTATCTATATTTTCAAGTCCTAGCAACTTACTTGATTCAGAATACGTAGACGCAAAATGCGTTCTACCATCTGGCACAGTACCTGTTGGGAATATGAGAATATATGTCAAACCAATTCCAAGAACCATTACTAGAAAAATATTTTCAGTCTTAAATTTTTTAATTATTCCCCAAATTCCTAAACCTAATGTAGAAAACAATAGTATTAGACAACATACATAGACTTTTTTAATAATATCATTTCCTTGTGCAACAATAGAGAGATTAAGTCCTCCTTTTATATAAGTCTCATTTTTTTTCAGCCCTAGAGACTCATTTTTCTCAGAATACACAACACTTATACTGCCAGAGGCTGCCTCGTTTACATATATTTTCAAAAGATACGATTCATTAATACTTTTTAATGGCTTTTTTAATTCAAAAGTACTAATTGCATCTACTGGTAAATCTCTTATTTGATTTTCCCAACTTTGAATTAATTCATTATTCTCTTTCTTATAGATAGAGATATTTATATTACCACTATATTTTTTACTATTCTTTTTTCTAAAGCATAATTTTATCCTAGACATATTGCCATCAGCAATGTATATCTCTTGGCTTATCGTTTCACCATGTATTAAGTCAATTTCATTATCATTCTCTGTCCACCCAATAAGATTTTTTCCTTCAACACTAGATGGAATAATAGACTCTTTATATGTATATAAAGAGGTGGCAATTAATATTAGAATCGAAACTATTATTAAAATTATTTTTTTTATCTTTTTACTATACTTTTCCCAATTTAACACCACATCTTCTTCCTCTCTTAACCCTTCCTTATCGCTTTGTTAATTCTTGATCAATTGTTTTACGCTCGTTTTCTTCATTATTTTTACTTTCTTTTTCAAATAAAGCCAGTTCTTGCGCCAGGTTTTTAACCTTAATTGACATTCTTGAAACAGCAATTGTCAATATAAATATTATACCAAGAGAAAAACAAAAGCCCAAAAAGAATAACATATTAACCGGCACGCCTATTCCCACAATATTTGCCATCCAAGTAATTAATTGTGGAAACATATCAAGAATAAAAATACTGATACCCACCAATAACCAAGCAAGTGCATATCTCAATTCCAAAGATTTTTTCCGTATCATATTAATTATAATAACCAATGCAAGTATAATAAAAAGAGCAACAAAAACTTGTATTTTTATATTCATTTCCCCACCTACTTTCTAACACATTCGATTAAAATTGCCAAAGATACCTTCACCATATAATATATTGATTTCTTTACAGAAATGGAAGAAATCCCCCCACTTCGCTCCCTCATTATTACAGGAATTTCTTCCACCTTCATTCCATTTCTTAAAATTGCCACAACACTCTCTGGTTCGGGATAATCTTTTGGATAGTCTTCCGCAAACATTTTCATTACCTTTAGATTTACCATTCTTAGTCCTGAAGTAGGGTCTGTGATTTTTCTTCCTGTTAGCAGCCTTATCAACCCTGTAAAATATTTTATTCCAATTCTTCTTGTACTTGATGACTGGAACCCCTCTTTATTAATAAAGCGAGATCCAATTACCATATCCACTTCTTTATCCTTCATATAATCAGACATACTTTCCAAAAAACCAGCATCATGCTGCCCATCGCCATCTATTTGGACTGCCAAATCATATCCCTCTTTAATTCCATATTTGTATCCTGTCTGAACAGCTCCGCCAATTCCTAAATTTACAGGTAAATTAATAATATTATAACCATTATTTTCGCAAACTTTCCTTGTATCATCTACAGAGCAATCATTTATGACAACATAATCAAAGTCTTGCGCCTTTTTCTTTACCTCTTCAATAGTCTCTTTTATACTCTCACCTTCATTATATGCAGGTATAATAATTAACTTTTTCATCAGTTCCCCCTAATTCGCTAAAGACATTAATAGTTTTCCTACCCATTTATCGAAGAAATTCTATTTCTCCAACACTTTACCTTTTTGCCTATACCTATTCAGTATATCAGAAACATTTAATTTAATAAATATTCCTTTTCACACGTATTCTATTATAAAACAGTATAAAAGCACAATAGTGACACTCAAAATTATATAATGCAATACTAGTTACTGCTTCCTAATTGCTGTAATGAAATTATCTTTTTACACATAAAACCTCTAAAATTGGTAAATTGATACAAAAATATACTACAAAAGTTAAATCAATAAATTTAAATAACAAAAACAAGCATAAGAAACTCCAAATACAAATACTGTAATATAATTATAGAAAAGTCCATCATTTTGCATAGTTCTTGACAAATCTCTAGACAATATTTTGAATATCAACTAAGATGCAATAAGAACTAGAATAAAAATCACAAAGTAACACATAACTTTCCAATATAAATCTCTGTTCAACTCCCTATTCACTAAACAAATTAACATAAAAACGAAGAAATCATATTATTACAGGCACCGTTGTCAAAATTTGATTTTCTCTATAAGTCATTCCTAACATCACATTAAGTTTAAATACTATTTATTAGATATTGACAAGCAATATATTATAATACAAATAAAAATGACAGTCATTAAAAACAATATCACATATTGGAACAGATTCCTTGTCGTTTAAAGACATACTATCGTTTAAATAAACTTACACAAAATAAAAAACAACAAGTAACTTTATGACTTGAATAATCTATTATCATCTGTTAGTTTGCATAATCTATCCTACTCGTACGCACAAACACCAGAAATAATATCTCGAAAAATTATATTGACGTATAACGCTCTACTTGTTTTAACTATATTATTACTATTGGCAAGCCATTGACTTATGTATTTTATAACTCTCAATAAATATGGATCCTCCAAATAGTATACAAAGTAAAACTACTGTCACAAAGAAACTTATTGAAGCGCCTCGGATTCCATCTAATCTAACTAAAGGACCTGATATTATGCCTGCTACAATAGCAACAACAATATAATCCACTAAAACACTTTTCATACATCTCATTATTGTCAATATATAATACATAGTAAAGCCAACGGCATTAATTCCACCTGCAAAAAGTAAAAAGACCAAAATCCCTTTATATGGGGTTAAATTGCATCCAGATAGCATAGAAAGAACTGGTATCCCTAGTAAAAATCCACCTATCATACAAACCAAAGTAATAACGCCCATCCCCAAAAACACTTTCGTCAGAATCATTTTAAAATCATGGAATTTTTTAGTATAAAAACTTTCAGACAACCGTGGTAACAATGGCCTAAGAACAAATCCTGCAAATAGATTTATTACTGAAACCGGCATGAATATAATCTGATAATATGCCTGATATTTATTCGTCATATTCCCATCTATTGCTATTCTTGACGCACTTAAAATATAAGTCCAACAGAACACTCCAATAAAAAGGGGAAAACAACTCCTGATTATTTTAACTATTTTACTTATATCAAAACTCACTTCTATTTTACAAAACATCTGCATTCTTCTTATATCATAATACCAAACACCAAATATCGCTATTATATCAGCAATAACTAATGATATAACTAATTTCCCTGATAATAGTAATCCCACAAGCAATACTAAAACAAATAAAATTGTCCTATACGCCAGGGACTTTCCTGCCAGATCCAATCTACCAATTTTTTGGAAATGTGATTCATAAACATCTGCGTAACCATCAAGCAACCGCAAGAAGCATACAAGCATAACTATAATGGATTTTTCAAAATTATAATTCTTTATTAGGATATATCCTAGAGATACTATGAGCATTATAACACATAAGATAATTTTGGCCATATGATATTCCGAAAATTTAAACTCATTCTTCGAATCTGTAATCTGATATGTTCTCATTTCAAAATAAGCTATATAGACAAGCATTTGGCTAAGAGTTAATGCAATTGAAAACATCCCACCTTCTTCAGCGCCTACTATATTAATTACAAATAAAGATAAAAGCATTGATGAAGCGGAATATACACCACTGCCAATCATATTCCATATAAAATTTTGTTTATCTGTTGGTTCTATATCTTTAATAACTTTCATGATTTTTGAAACCCACTATATCTTTAGCCGCAGACAACAAATTATTGCAAATTATAATATTCTTATCCTTTGCAATAATTTTCTTTTCTGCGTTTATCAAATATCCTTTAACTGGTTCTTTTTCACATAGTGCCAAATCCCTCAATTTGTCACCAATCACATATGATTTTGCAAAGTCTAAGTCAAATTCCTTCTGTGCTTGATAAAATAATTTCAATTGAGGTTTTCTACACTCACATCCATTCAAATGAGGGCAATAATATATTCGACTTATTACAACTCCTTCTTCCGCTAATTTATCGAGCATATTTTTATGAAACTCCTCCATTTGTTCTATTGAAAAAAAACCTCTAGCAATACCCGATTGGTTTGTCACAATAATTAATTTATAGCCTGCAGCCTGAAGCAGTTTTAATCCTTGTACAGCTCCGTCAATAAATTGCAATTTTTCTTTTTCGTAAACATAGCCATAATCTACATTAATTGTCCCATCCCTATCAAGAAAGACTGCTGAAACTCCTCTTTTCATTAATTATATACCTCGGATATTCTGTTGATTATATTAGTAGTTGAGAGACCTTTTTCCAAATCTATAAATATCATACTTCCTCCATAGGACTCTATAATCGTCTTCTCAGGCATCTCTTTTCCTTCCCAGTCTTTCCCCTTTACTACTATATCAGGTTGCAAAATCTTAAGTATTCTTTCTGGTGTCGTGTCATCCATGACTACAACATAATCCACACACTCTATACTACATAACATTTTTATTCGATTCTCTTGACTTATAATAGGTCGTTTATCGCCTTTAATTTTTTTTACTGATGAATCACTATTTACTGCAACAATTAAAACATCTCCAAATTTTTTTGCTTGCAAAAAAGAATGTATATGACCTGCATGAAGCAGATCAAAACACCCATTTGTAAATACCAGTTTTTTCCCTTTTTCATGCAATCCCGACACGATATATTTAGCCACTTGTAGATCAATTTCTTTAAATTCACCACTAGTAATAATACTGCTTATTAATTCATTTAAAGATAGCGTTGATGTTCCAAATTTTGAGCATACTATTGATGCTGCAATATTTGCAACAATGCAACACTCTTCTATTGTATATCCAACTCCTAAGCATACAGCAACAACCGATACCACTGTGTCACCAGCACCTGTAACATCTACAACATCTTTTTCAATTGCCGGAAAGTCCTTTTTTATATTTTCATTCCCGATCAACGATATACCTTTTTCAGATCTAGTAATCATTAAGTTTTTTATTTGTAATCCTTCTTTTAGTTTTCTTCCATTCTTTTCAATTTCTATCTCAGTTTTTATATTTTTTCTACTAACCTGCCGCAATTCATTCATATTTGGCGTACAGACAAACGCACCACTGTATTTTGTATAATCTGTACCTTTGGGATCAACAACACTAACTATATGTTTTGTATTTGCATATCTAATTAATAGTTGCGCTATATCTTTTCGAATAGTTCCTTTCCCATAATCTGAAATAATTAACACATCTACCTGTTCAAATATACTATCTATATTCTCTGAAACAAAACCATAAAATTCATCAGAAGCATCTTGGATCACCTCTTCATCACAACGTAAAAATTGTTGCTTTTTAGAAACCAAACGCGTTTTCACAATAGTCTTGACATTTTCACTTTGCATAAGGAAATTTGTATCTATATCTTTCGAATTCAATTCTCCTTTTATCCATTGACCATCAATATCTAACCCTATGCATCCTACAGTTCTAACCTTCGCTCCTAACATCGCTATATTATTTACTACGTTCCCTGCCCCTCCAAGTTTACTTATTTTATTCGTGACTTCGAGCACTGGAACAGGTGCTTCGGGAGAAATTCTGCTAACATTGCCCTCAATATATTTGTCAACCATAAAATCTCCAATTACTAATATATTTAAAGTTTTTATATTATGCAAAAATTCAGCATTCATATTTTTTACTACTCCTTCGTTAACATTTTACTTACAACATCCCAAGCCATCTCTTTTGTAATATTTTCAATACAAGGGAAAATTTCTTTGTTGCTATATCTACAATAATTATTACAATCATAACACTCCATCTTATTGCAAATCAAATTAGGATTTTTATACCCTTCTTTAGCATAGTCATAATTTGCATATCGAGTATAAGTGTATCCTCCGCAAATCAAAGCCACATCGCATTGTTTGGCTACCGCTATGTGGTAAGCGCTAGTATCATTTGTAACAACCAAAGATGCTCTTCCCACTAATTCAACGAACTCACAAATATCTGTTTTTCCAACAAAATTCATTTTGTCTACTTCAGGAATCAATTCAATAAATTGTTTAATAATTGGCCAATCATGATTGGTTCCACAAACAACCAGTTTCATTCCTGTCTTGTTCTGGATTTTTTTTGCTAAATAAGCAAACCTATCTAGCGGCCAGCGTTTTACTGCCATACTAGCAGTAGGGAAAATTATAAAAAACTTTTGTGGTAAGTCTAACTTTAATTTAACAGTTGGGAAATTCGCCGGATGAGGAATGCATGTTTCATCCCCTAGTTTTTTAATAAATTCAGCATAAAATTCTATAAGATGCATTTTATGTCTATCCAGTTCTATAACCTTATCATATATTCTATTTCTCATCCACTTTGGACATTGGACATGTGGAAGGGTACTATCAATCACTCCTATTTTGAATTTTCCTAACGCAGCACGTGTTATAAAAACATTTGTTGTACAACTATCACAACCTACAGGATCTATTATAATATCATAAGTTTGGGACCTAATCCTCTTAAATAATATTTTTCTCTTTTTTAAGTTTAATATTGCATCGGCAAAATCAAACGGAAGTACATAATCAAATAATCCAGTTTTTTCATACAAAGATTTAAAAGCACTTTGGCAAGCTATAGATAATTCATACTTGTCTTTTGGGTACAATTTCCTATAATGATGAGCAATTCCCAAAAACATAATCCCATCTCCCAAAGCCATATTATATACGATTAGCACCTTCTTTTTGCTCGATAAACCTATACTCTTCTTCTTGTTTAAACCTATAAGCAATATTCTATCGATAAAGTAAAACAGACTTCTTATTCTCTGTAAAGAAGATACTCTCCAAAGTGTTTGATTAATTTTCAAAAAAACATTAGAAATATTATATGAATTATCTTTCATTCTTAATTCCTCATATACCCATTAATATTCTTTAAATGCTTGATCCACAAATGAACAAATAATATGGATACACATTTCATGTAACTCCTGTATTCTCGCCGTTTTATCTGCAGGTACTATCAATGACAAATCACAGGCTTCGCATAACTTTCCTCCATCTTTTCCCAACAATCCTATTGTAAATATTCCCTTATCTCTAGCCAGGCTAACACTTTTAATAATATTCTCAGAATTACCACTTGTTGATATGCCAATAAATGCATCTCCCTCTTGAGATATTGCTTCTAACTGTCTGGAAAATATATTCCCAAACGAATAATCATTTGCCACGCTTGTAAGAATAGATGTATCAGTAGTTAATGCAATGGCAGGCAGCCCTCGTCTTTCCGTCTCAAAGCGTCCAACTAATTCTGCTGCAAAATGCTGTGCATCAGCTGCTGATCCCCCATTCCCCGCGATTAATAATTTATGTCCTGCTTTCAATGTATTAATTACACTTTCCGAAATTTGAACAATCTTTTCTATATAATAATCGCTTTGCATTTTTTCTAAACATATCTTTTTCTCATCAATTACATCTTTAATATACTCTTTCATAATTCTAATCTCTTTCTGCTTTTAATTTATTTAAATTCTCTGATACTCTTTTTTCTATGGTTTCATAAAGCAAAATTGCAATAAAAATAATAATCGGTATAGTGATAATCATATTAATATATGGATTCATTCTTCCTCCATTTATTGCAACAACTGCCTGTTGGATTGGAAATCCGCATAGATACATCGCATATGACCAATTGCCACTTTTCCACATATGAGGAAATAATTCTCTACTTCCAAACGCAATATATATTAAACTATAAGAAAAGAACAAAACAAATCCTAATTTCAAATATCCCAGGTACCCCAAGATGCCAAAAAGAACTAAAGACACTATAAACCAACAATAATTCATTATAATACAGTCTCTATAAATTGCAAAAAGCACTCCTACATAAAAACATAACACAGGAAAAAGAACAGTTGTCAACATAGGCATTTCTACCTTAGCGGCAATATAACACGTTCCTAAACTCCCCAATATAACAAACGGTATTGTCATCCACAGTCTACCTTTTACTAATATTTTTAGTTTATGCCCACCAAAACATATAACATAACACAAAAACTCTACCGGCAATGTCCATAATGCTCCATTAACCGTCGCAGTATAAATATTATCTTTAAATACCCCTGGTAGATCATGCTGTAAAACAAAAATTGAATTCAGAAAATATTTATAGGTATTTATATCTTTAAAATATTCAGTAAGACTAACTTGGGTCATCAGCGGTCCAAGTATTATTACGGATAAACTAACTGTCATAAACAATAGTGGAAAAATCCTAGCACATCTTACTACAAAAAATTCTTTTCCCGTTGGAGCCTTTTTAAAACCTCTTGTTATTAAAAATCCTGAGTACAAAAAGAAAACTCCAACAGCAAAGGCTCCCATTGTTACTTGTCCACCCGAATAATGATAAAACCATTCCCCTTCAAAATTTCCTGAAGATAATGCAAAAGAATGACTCATAATTACTAGAATCGCCGCAGCAAATCTAAAAAAATGTAGATTATGACTCATTCCTTGCACTTCCCCTAACCTAACACTCACTATTTTCGATTCCTCCTGTGTTTCGGTAATTCTCTATTATTTTTTTAATCTTACTATTATCCCCCCATATTTCCGGCGAATCATATGGCCTTTCCGGAAAAGCACCATATTGTAATTGTATCTTAAAACCTTTTTTTCTCAAAAATTCTTCTACTTTATCTCCCAAACTTACAGGTACTCCAGAGCAACAATTAATTACTCCGCTAATCTCTTTCTGCATAGCTGTTAATGCTATCTGTTCTGATAGTTCATTTACATCTATAAAATCATATTTATTTTTACCTGTTGTAAATGGAAAAACTTTTTTTCCTTCATTTTCAGCCTCTATAATTTTAGTAAAAATGGAATGATTTTTCATATCATCTCCTAAAATATAGAATGCTCGTATCCATTGATATGTCGCTCCATATTCTTTACATAATTCTCTAGTAGCTTCTCGCAAGGCATTCTTTGCTATTCCATAATATGATAATGGATTTGCAGGTGTCTCTTCCGTAACAGCGCCTTCCCAATATCCTACTTCATGCATTGACCCCATCACAACTATTTGAGGCAATCCGCCTGAAAGCATATTTCTTATAAAAACATAATGACTAGATAGATTCTCCATATGTGAATGGGCTTTATGGGAGAAGCCATCTTTCCAAGCCAAATGTATGCATATATCAGGACGGTCCATTTCATTATAAATATTAACGTTGCCATCAAATAAAGGGATGTCCATTTTTGTAACTTCATCTCCATAGCAGGACATATCTAGATCTGTCACAAAGACCTGCTGTCCTTTTTTAAGCAAAGTTTCCACGATATGTCTACCAATATATCCAGATGCCCCAGTAACCAATATTTTTTTCATTTCTTTCTCCTTTACTAATTTACTATACTACATTACTTTTTTCACTAATTGCATATAACTTATTAATTAAATATGCGATTGGCCTTGGCCATAATGTAGATAATATTTCAAAATCTTCTTTCTTACGTATATTTTCACTAAGATTCAATGTTGTCGCTGATTCCGGATATATCCTATGTAATAGTAACTTTTGAGGTATATAAACAAATCCCCCTTTTTCCTTTGCCAAATCAACCCACGTCTTATAATCACAACTATTTTTATAATATGTGTCAAAAATATCATTTCCAAGTTTTGTTTTTACAAATGTAACAGTGGGACAACAAATCGCGCATCCTAATCCCAACAATCTTCTTCTAAGCCAGACTACGTTTTGTAGCACTTTGAATTTCAAAGGAAAATTCATAATTCTTTTTATTTTTAACAACAAATTTGTTGTCTCTTTTTTTCCCTTTTTCAATTCACAATAATCCGTAAAACTCAGGAGGGGATCAGTTGCAGAATTTAAAGCCTCTAATGTTCCTTTCAAAAAATCTTTCGCATATAAATCATCTTGATGGGCAATCGTCACCAACGGAGTGTTTACCTGATTGTAACCATAATTCCAATCATCTCCTGCTAAGTGTGGTTCAGAATTAATTATGATAGGAATATTATATTTTCCACAAATATTTTTAATATAATCATTAGGAGTAGAAGTTGAAAGCACGACTCTACTCTTAACAGATTGACTCAATAAAGTTTTTATTGTGTTTTCTAAATATGCATTTTCCTTATATGCACATATTACAAACGTATGATCTGCTCCTGTAAACATATTGTTATTTCCTTTCTCCCCCAAAATACCATGATTTATTATATTAAATAATAAGTTAAAAGTCAAACCCTAGCAAAAACGAAAATTTTATTATTATATAAAGATAAAATTTAATAAAGACACTATCGGTAGCAATCTTAACCACCAATAGTGATCCTTATTAATCTTAATATTTTATTAAACAGCCAAACCAATATTTGCTCAATTGGTTTCCTCTCTATGTCTACCTGTTTTCTATATTCAACTTACGTATTGCTTCCATAACTTCAATCTTATCTTCTTTATAAGTAACTCCAAACCATTTATCTGAAGATTCTAATACTTTCACTTCAATAAGGCCATTTTCTAACATTTCTCCAATAATAGTGGGCAGCAAATATTCAGTCTTTAGATCTTCTTCTTGCAATTCACTAAGGAATTTTTTAAACCCCAAAGATAAACTTTCAAAAAAAGTCGGGGTAAACCCCCACATATTCATAGACACCACTGAATCTATATCTATTGGTATACTGCAATTCCCTTTTTCCACCTGTGCACCAGCCGTTGTTTTAACTATATTATGTGTTTCCACAATTTCTGAAAGCATATGCTTTTTATCCACTGTACAAACACCTCGTGTAACACCACCATTTTCACTTAAGGTATTTTTTAACACAAATCCTATCATACAGGCAGATAATTTCTTAACATTTTGATTATTTTTTAGTTCAATTAAATACTCATAAGATATCCTATAGGCTTCTTTGCCGTAATAGTCATCCGCATTTATAACCAAGAATGGCTCCTGAATAACATCCTTACAGCAGAGAATTGCCTGACCTGTTCCCCATGGTTTTTTACGATTTATAAATTTAGTTTTAAATTCTCTGGGTATATCATCTACTTCTTGATATGCATATTTAACTTCAATATTTTTCTCAATACGTTTTCCTATTATTTGTTTAAAATCTTTATCAATATCTTTTCTAATAACGAATACTATTTTATTAAAACCAGCCTCTAACGCGTCTTTAATCGAATAATCCATAATAATCTCACCATTCGGTCCAACAGGCTCTAACTGTTTTATCCCTCCTCCAAAACGGCTTCCAATACCAGCCGCCATTATTACTAATGTTGCCTTTCCCATTATCCTTCCTCCAATTACTAGTCTTTCCTGAATTATATTTCAAAACGATTGTATCACATCCATTTCGATATGTCGAATGTGTCCCTTTTATTACCTATATTACTTACAAACCTTTCAACATTCATATTTAACAAACAAGCCTTAACGTAAAATTGTTTATTTGTAAATGTAATATGCTTAATTCCTAACGTTCTCCAATAGTTTTGTATTTTATTACCCGTTTCTTCCTTATTTTTTGCATCTTCTCATAAATGGCCCCCTAACCATAGTGGAAATGTATATAGGTTTCCAATTTCCAGGTATAAATACAGGTGTAACAAAATTAAGTATCCATCAATAAAACCTCCTGTCATCTAAGTGCATATATAACTCCTCGACAAGTACTTTTTTAAGAAAAACGAATTAAGAAATATTCTCTCTTTTACGCAAGCACAAAAATTCCTCTCCTCTACAAATCGTATATCTTTCAGTCGGTCAATAGTAATGTTTTCTAAAATCCAAAACAATTCCTCGAGTAAGATTCCTAACTTACAAAGAATTCCTTCCCCACTGTCCCTATCCATTATCAAGCAGCATATGTATAAGTGACAAAACCCTTTTTTAAAGTGCAACGCCTTTTTGTAACAGCATTTTCCATAGATAAGAATAAAAGATTGCCATATCAAACCATCTCATAAGCATTCGTGATAATTGCCATTAAACCTTCATTACTTTTACACATATCTGTACGGCCTGTTACCAGAAGAACCTTGCCCCCAGGCGGGTTGCCTAACACATTTTACGCAAGCAGAGTGTTACCGACAACCTCTGTACCTGATTGCTCTTCAATTTCTATACAGATACCCTGCATTTCCAGACAAAAATTAGCATATAGAAATATTTTGATATAGATGGGATACATCATTCTTTCCAGAACGGGATCAGAGTAACCTCCTGATTTGGCATATTCGTAGTGATTGTTATATGAGCGAAACATCAATCTTCCACAGTTTTTGATATAAATAATATGCACTAGCAGCACTCCCATTTAAAAAAACAATTACCTATCAATTTGCATGACACCATATAATCATATCCAGCCAATATTAATTATTTAATATTTTATTCATTTGATCGAATTACTCCAATGTAAGACTTTGAAGAAATTTAACATAACAAAACCAGCATAGGTATAAGAATTCTAACATCCAAAAAAATCAAGAACTGGATATAAGGTGAAATACCCCAAACACTTAAACTACCTTAATGATAGTTCTAATTATCTATTAACATTCAAAGCACCTAGAAATTGTAACCACTCAATTCACATAGCCAATAGTAGTGCCAACAAAAAATTGTTCTCCTGAACCGTTTACAGTATAAGCCTGAACAAAATATGGTCCAGTTTCATAATTAAAATTTGGTACATTAATATTTGCATAATACGTCCCATCATCTGCCAAATCCATCTGTATCCATTGTAAATTACTTTGATCTTCTTTTGTCCACACTGCTATAAGAATCTTTTTTATATCTTGTACATTTTTAATGTTTGTAACAGTTATTGGAAGTATGCCTAATTCAAACTGATAATCACCAGCATATATACTTGCCACTGGATCTCCAGATTCCTTTTCTTGAATCTTCCCCTTTTGATCTTTATCATCCAATTTTGCAAGTTCTTTAATTCGTTTTGATTTTTTGTTAAGTTCATTTTTAACTTTATTTATTCCGAATCTCTCCGTTAGCGTTTGTTCTGACGAGAAAAGATTAGTCCCTAACCCTAAACGATTATTCTGAATCTCAACTCCAATAGCAGCCAATGTAGTTGGAAAATAATCGAAGGTTGAATAACTTCTTTTTTCTTTACAATCAGTGTCAACAGATGCATTTATATAAGAAGTATACACCTTTCTATCATAATTTTTAGCAACATTCTCGCAAAAATCACTATCCATTGTTGGATGATCTCCCACCAATACTATTGTCGTATTCTCATAAAAATCCTGTTGCTGTATCCATTTTACAAAATCATTAATCTGCCTGCTTGAACACGCTAACACATTAGCATATTGATTATCCGCAAAATCATTTCTACATCTTTCACAAATATATCCATCTTCTGAATGCGTATCCACTGTTAACAGCGTGAAATTGAAAGGTTCTTTTTGTTTTGCTAGTTCTAACAATTTTTCTTTAGCAAAGTTGAATAATTTCTGATCTTCATATCCCCACCAAACTCTATAGTCCTTCGGAATCATTTCTTCATCTAAAGCATAATTATAATCCAGAATATTATAATTTCCATGCTCTGTAAAATAAAGTCTTCTTCCTCCAAACGTTGCATCCGAACCAATCATTAACGTTTGAGAATAACCTGCTTGCTCCAAAATATCTCCTAATGTTACCGTATTCCCAAAAAATGATTCCTGTGTATCCATACCGTTTGGATCTATAGATATGTTAAGCGGTAACCCTGAGGTCTGAGCAAACATAGCTGCAATTGTCCATGTGGCCCCAGGCATCGCATAGCCACCATTTAATTCATTATCTGTGCCCGAAAAATCTTCGTTTTCTTTTGCTAGTTTGGAAAGTTCCGGTATTATATTTTTTCTAAGTCCTCCTCCGTTTTGTTGATCGGTAAAAGTTATTTCCATAGATTCTAAAAAAATATATATTAAATTTCTTTTTTTCTCGGGAAATATAATTTCCGTGTCCGCAGGGTCAACATAATAATTATCAACAAAAGTTGAATATACGCCTTGCGCTTTAACATAACTTCCTGCGTCTAATTGCTCCCATGCACTATATATAAAAAAAGCAGACAATATCAAAGCCAAAAAGGTACCACCTCCCATAATAACAAAATATTTCTTCTGCTTCCTATATGTAATAAAAAGTATAAGAAATAGTATAAATACTAATATCGCTGGCACAATACTATAATTTATATATTCTTTTATCATTTCTAGATTCGTGCCATCTAGAGGTGCTGATAGATGATACAACAATTCATCTATTGTTAAATTACTCCAAGTATCAAACATCCATCTAATACTTAAACACAGTACCGTAGCTAAAACGGTTAAAATCAAAACAAAAACTGTACCTAGAGAATTTATTAATTTTATTAATGGTTTTCTAATCTTTTTCACTCTTTTCTCACTCTTTCGTAAACATATTTTTTATGATTTATCAACTTTTTATGCACCACTATGATAAAACTTACTTATCTTTTAATTATATCAGATATCCTAAGATTTTACGTCAGAATTTCCTATATTAATATCTAAAATGAAAGGTGATAAAATTTACTTTTTCAATATAATCAATAGACTATTCTATCTTCTTTATCTCTGTTTCCTAAATACAATCCACCGTTGACCAAAATAATTTAATAAAACAAATACTCCCATTCCAATCAACATAGAAACATTTTCCTGCACTACTTTCTCATATTTATCTAATATCCATAACGTCAGTGGTTTAGCAAATCCATATGCCATCACATAACATACTGATATATTAACCACAAATACGACTACTTGCTTCCAAGACTTTTTTTGATCTTGGAAAGTAAAATATTTATTTAAAAAATAACTAAGCATGCTCCCAACAACATAATTGGATGCCGATGAAATCCAATAATTAAAATGAAACATATTATATGCCGCAAACATAACAACCGTTCCGACAATCGTATTCGCTATTCCTACTAAGACAAACTTCCAAAATGTAGTATCCAATACTTTACATAAATGATTATTCTTCCTCATCATCTGTCCTTTCGCTTATTATATTTTTTCGACGTGCTTTCATCTCCAAATAAATTTTACAAATATCCTCCCCGGTTACTCTATGACACACCCATTAAATTCCTCCAATAAAACAAACCAATGTGCATGTACTTGTCCTTGTAAGGTATTGCCCATAAAGGAACTAATTAAAGTCCAAATAATAAAAAAATACACAAAAGAAGCAAATATCCCCAGACTAGTAATAATGCGTATTGGCTTTATACTTAAACTTTTTATTCCATCAAAAGCAGCGATAACATCTTGATCATAGTATACCGAGATACTTTTGAATCCACAATGGGCACCATTTCTCTCAAGAATTTACCATAAGTTAAAATGTAATCAATATTACACTTTTATCTATTCATAAGTTCGTTTAGATTGTAAAAAATCACCTAGCCTTTTACTAAACTCATTTCCCAGTTCTCCCGACATATGACCTTCATAATCCAAGTATCCTTTAATGCTTCTGTTAAAACCGTTTAATTTAATGAAATTGAAGTCATAAAAAGGGACTCGATGCTTTTCCATCATTTTATTGTAATACTCATGTGCCCTTTCAAAAGTTTGAGAATACAATTCTAATGTTTCTTGAGGTACTGGTGTTGTAATTACAATCAATTCAATACTTTTTTCTTTACAAAAATTCACAAGTTTAAGGAAATACTTTTTTTCGACTTCTAATATCTTGTCTTCATTCCATAAAATAATATTAGGACTCCCCTTATCTGCATTGGGATCCGCCACTTGATACATATAGCCTTCCTTCGTATATTGCTGAGTTCCGGAATTAAGTGGTTTCATATCATAGTTTTTATATAACTTGCTTAATTTCATTCTAAATGTATTGACAAACTGTGGAATCTTATTCCTATAATAAAACCAAGGCGCTAACGTTACTCTGGCATCCATTTTTTTTATTTTTTGATTAAAATATTCCATTTTAATTTTTGAAAAAGGAAACTCCTTGTAAATATACACGGAATTTGCTCCATCATTCTGTCTCGTAGACCAGTAGGATGGATCCAATTCGTAAATAATTCTTTTTGGTTTATGAAACCTGCACGCTTCCTTTACCAGAAAATAAGAATCTATTATATGTTCATCAGGCATGCAGATATTTGTGCTTTTCCTTCCCGTCACCTGATCTACAATTTGCGGATTAATAGCGCTAAGGCCATGCGACGTGCCCACAAATATATCATCATATTTCTGTGTCGTAATCCTATGAACATTTACTCTGGCAATATTATACTGTAGCGAGCCAAAATTCAGTAAGCCTGTTAATACACAACATACAACTATAAATCCCAAAGTTTTAATGACCTTATATCTCCACATGCTTCTCCTCTTTATCACACTTTTATAGTAATCCTACAATTTCCTTTTTAGGCATATATGCATGCCGGAAACGCTCAACCTGATTAAGACTCTTAATCGCTTAACTTTCCTCTTATTATACCCATGGTTTTAAATGAATTCAACAATTCTGTATATTTTATTTGAGTCAGGGGATGCCAAGATTCTATAACTCATCATTAATCCGTACTAAATCTTTATGCACTCAAATAAAACAAAACACCATTCACAAACGAATCCTTCATAATCTTCGTTTATGAACAGTGTTTTAATCTCACCCTATTACCAACTTATCCAAACTGGGTTTTATGCTTCCAGCAGCGACATTTGTGCAGCAGCAATTGCAGCCGCAACAGCCTATGAATTTGCTAGGCTTGCCAGATTTCTGCCTGCAATTCTTACAATATCATAATTTTAATTCAGCATCTAGGCATCAACCCCATAATATATATTTGGCGCGCCTGTGTCCATAATATTGGTTCCCGGCGTTCCACCCAACTCAATCAGATTACAACAAGCCTTTACATAATCCACATTAATGCATGCTGATTTACAATATTGAATGGAGTAATATGTCGAATCTCTCTATCACTTTTTATGTGACATCTTTGCTCCCCAAGTTTCTGTTTTCCTTAATAAAAAGGTCGGATCATCTTTTTAAATGTCACTGCCCGATCCCATTATTCTATAATAAAAAAACTCCAAGAAACTCATTATATTTAGGCTAACTCAATAATCTTATAAATCATACATACACCAGAATTGTTGACTCTTTTTTACACAATATCAAAAATAAAGAACCATTTATAAATAAATCATATCTATTTTGATACATTAACTCTTCTATTACATTTCGAATAATATACTATTTTGTCGAATTTTATCCATTTATTTCCATTAATTAAGGTTTATGTTTACAATATCTCAATCTAATACTTTTTAGGAGGATATTTTATGGATAAAATCAAACAATTAATATTACGTCTCGGCATACGTTCTACCTACAAAGGATTCCTTTATCTTGCCTACGCTTTAACTCTTTGTATACAAGATGATAGTTATCTTTTGTCAATATATACTCGTTTATATGCCGATGTAGCAAAACATTACAACGTTAATAAAGATAACGTTGAGCACTGTCTGCGAACAGTTGTATCTACTTGCTGGGATAAAGGTGACCGTAAATTTTTAATCAAAATATCCGGTTATAATATGACTCAAAAACCAACAAATGGGGAGTTCATTGACATATTGTACCATTATTTAACCCTCCACGAAGAAATATCTTTATAGTTTATAGTAACAACTATTATGGCGGAACGATATGCGTCATCCTTATATGGCGCTATCGTTCCATATTTAGTTTTTCTCCATGTTTTTAGAAGTAATACATTCTTTAAAAATTCGTACTAAAACAGAGTAAAAGCCAAATCCCCCTAAAAATCCTGTTATCAAACGCCGAAAATTTGTTGATTCTTTAATCCGGCTCTCCTGAAGCCCCCAATCACTTCCCATAACCGCCAAACATAAAAACGCTTTCCTAAATGATATATCTTTAAATTTTCCTATAATCAAAGCCACACTTTGACCAATAATCACTCCAGTGCATCTTGCACACACTGGAAATTGCTTGCCTTTATAAAAAAAACTTCGTTCTGGCATTTGATGACAACCGGAATAATTTCCGATCATTCTAATCGTTTCTAAAACTGATTGCCGCAATCCTGACATACATTAATCACCTTAGTTTCCGAAGTCGTCTTGCTTTTTCCTTTTCCCATGCCACATAAGCCACATAAAAAGCCAAATGGTCCTGCAATCAAAGTTCCTAAACATGCTTTAATCCAGCCAAATCCTTTCGTCTTTCCCTCAGTTGTTTGTTCCGTAACAGCATGGCTTGTTACGTTGTTGCTTCCGCATTTTGGACAAATCATTTTTCTTCCTCTCTTTCCCCTATGTATTCACTGCTTTATTATTCATTTTCTTCACCATTATAAGCAAATACACTCTATTAGTCAATATAAATATACTCTAATAGCATTTTTCAAATTTACTTTTGATAGGCAAACCTGAATTAAATAGAAAATTTGTATTTAAGCGCCGAAACAGCAGCGAAGCGGGAATATGCACACCACACCACATCATGATTATGGGGACTAGCGTATTGCAAGGCGCAAATGCGGATTATAGACAATTGTTTTTAGCTTCGGACTTGCTGTCTAAATTAAAATTCTATGATCCATCTATCAGTAATTTTGACGAAAGAAAATGTGTCATCACTACCAATAACGGGGATGGAAACGCTGCTGCTATTCATTTCTATGCCCCAGAATGGTGGGGAAGTAATAATGCATATTTTCAGTATTTTTATCCTGCGACATCGTCCCCGATACGAGTCAACTATTGTATTCATTATCTTAAACTATAGGTTAGCCTTTTGTTTTATAAGAAAAGTTTAGGCATCCGAATGTATTCGCTCCTGCTAATACTATATCCATTGCGTTATTATTTTTTGTTATAACTCCGCGTCCAGTATAGCCAGTTGTTGGTTCAGATGAACTATTTAAACCGATGACAGGAAACCAGGTCTGTTCTATTGCCTTGTATGGCAACGTAATGCTAATTCTTTGTGAATTCATGGCTACTACACCTTGTACGGCAACCATAGTACCTCTTTTGTGAATAATAACATTTGGTTGAGTATCTAAAGTAGTTGCTACATCAGATATATTTCTATTTAGTTCAGGAATAGCCAGCAATATTTGCTACAATGGAAAGCAAAAAGGAGTTGGAATGATGGAACAGAAGATTATGGAGGTGTTGCGGAGGATGCAGGCCATTCTGGACGAGGCATGCCTGAGGGACCTTAAGACGGTCCTTCAGGTGGTGTTCGAGGGGTGCGAGATCTCGCAGGAGAAGCGGGAACTGCGGATTTCAGACAGGAGCTGGGCCATAGACCTGGAGGAATACCTGATGTCGAAGGCCCTGGAGGGAAAGTCCCCCGGGACGGTGGACCGATACCGCTACGAGTTGCAGAGGCTGCTGTCCTATGTGAACAAGGCAGTCCGGGACATTACGGAGGGGGACATCTCCGGGTACATGCGGGCCTACAAGGCGATCCGCCAGGTGTCCAACCAGACGCTCAAGAACGTCCGGGCGGTCTACAGCAGCTTCTTCGCATGGCTGCGGGACCGGGACCGGATCCGGAGGAATCCCATGGCCCTGGTAGAGGCGATCAAGGTGGAGCAGAAGATCCGCAAGCCCTACACGGACGAGGAGAGGGAGATGCTGCTACGGAACTGCAGCACGCTCCGGGATAAGGCGATGATGGAGTTCTTCTACAGCACGGCGGTGAGGGTCTCGGAACTGGCAGCCCTGAACCGCGACGACATCCGCTTCACCAGCAAGGACCTGATCGTATTCGGGAAGGGAAGCAAGGAAAGGCGGGTCTACCTGAACGACAGGACGAACTTGTACATGAAGGAGTATCTGGACAGCCGGACGGATGGGAGCCCGGCGCTGTTCGTATCCACTAGGAGGCCGCATAGCCGTCTGTCGAAGACGGGGATCGAGGACATCATCCGGCGAACGGGCCAGCGGGCGGGAGTCGATAAGGCCCACCCGCACCGGTTCCGCAGGACATCCCTGACCAACGCCCTGAACCGGGGGATGCCGCTGCAGGAGGCCATGGTCATGGCGGGCCATGCGAAGCCGGAGACGACGATGGGCTACTGCACGGTGGACCAGGAAGGCATCAAGTATCATCATCAGAAGTATTTAAGCGCATAGCAAGAGGGGAATAAGGATATTTTTACATCCGGCGAGGGTCGGGTGTTTTTGTTGTACGCTTTTATAGACGTAACTAATAACAAGTTTCAAAGAGGGATACTGAATTAATTAGAAAATTGGATCAAGAATCATCGACAAAGGTCATGGGATTTTCATTTTTGCGCCGTGGAAACGAAGTATTAATGACACATAACAGTATTCTTGAAGTCGTTGAGGCTGGCCATGTCTACACTAATCAGGGGTCCATCCCAATGGGATACCGTCCAGTTCTTGATCTTTCCGCTATCCCGGGACTAATTACAGACGGAAATAACAAGATTAGAGGTACTTGGTGGCTCGTCGCAAATTCCACAGGCAGCATTAATGTGATAAGTTCCATCACACATAGTGATCCTCTCAGCTACGTTACTTCTGCCAGTTGGCCTACATCAGATGTAATCAACCTATAGTTTATTTGATTCCTATCAACATCCAACTGCTAAACGTCCAGCCATTTACAGTCCAGTTACCCATAACAAACGATGTAGTAGATGCAAACCGTACGCTTCCACCAATACTATAACCTGTATTTGTTCCTACTCTCCCAAATTCAAGGTTTTTACCGATAAAAGAATCATTAAACAGCATGATATGTGGGTTGAGTTCAGTCAAAAAGTATGTACCGGAATAAAAAAATGCTAGATACATTGTTTTAAACTGTGTGATATCTTTGATTGGAAATGTACCGCTTGTTACAGCGTGTGCCAATATCTCAATGCTTTTAAAACTACTTTCTAATTTTCTATTTAATTCACCAACTTCATCCTTCACCTTCCCCAAATTCGGCAGCACTTCAAACAGCGGTTCCACCGCTTCCACATTCAGTCCATTCAGTTTCACCCGATACAGCGGATACTGCCTGAGCGTCTCGCCTTCATACACATTTCCTGCGGTATAATCCGGGTCTTTTGCCACTTCTCCCGGTACTCCCTGGATATAATGGAGTTTCATGTTTTCAATGGCTCCATTTGCTTCTATCTGCGCGACTACCAGATCATTCCGCAACTGATTCTGCGTGCCATTATTAATCGTAATGTCCTCATATTCCCCAAACGGAATGCGTCCGACTGCTCCTCCTACTACCAGTGCTCCGTCATATACCCGAAGCAGGTTATTGGAGATCAAAGTTGCTTTTAACTTCTGTCCTACATTTACGACTCCATCCATACCGATAACTGCTTCCCATATGGCTCTGTCGTCTGCTGCGTTAATGTGTGCTTCCGCCTGAGGCGGCGTTTCAATTGTAATTCCTTTTAATCCCATATTATTCACCAACCTTATATTCTATAGTTTTATTGTTAACATCGAGTTTCAATATTTTGCCTGTTACAGGCTGTTTCATGTACAATCCTGTGATTCTCTCGCGGCCGCCCACGATATCTCCGACTGCCACTTCGATATCCTGGATTGTTATACTTAGTTCCTTATAGTTTCCTGCATCTTTCAGTTTTTCCGTACCGTCTTCAATCATCTTTGCCCGGTCGGATTGGCTTGTTACCTCATACACTGCCGCCCTTTCGTCTGCTCCGAAGAAGGACTGCTTTTCGCTGACATTTCCTTCTTCATCCGCATACAGATGGACTGTGATTAATTTTTCTTCCTTATCCTTGCCATAGCAGACCAGATGATTGGTTCCCATCTGATAATCCCGTGTGGTAAAATGCACTTTATTGTCATTGCTATATTCTATATTTTCTGAATAATCCACGATGGGCACCGCCCGGATCACTACGCATCCGGAAAACTTCTGCTGTTCATAGACAAGTTCCAGTTTTGCTCCTGCGGACTTCAGCATCCCGGTCAATCCTTCCAGACCATCCACGTAGCCATCCATCTCATAGCCTTGTATCTGGATGCCGCTGTCAACATCATCTACCTGCATCAGGCCGTCAAACCATCCTTCTGTCAGGACTGCCAATACTTCATTGGCTTCTCCAGATATGGTTAGTTTTTCCTGTCCCTTTTCTGGGCAAATGATTTTCTGCTGCATCAGTCCTCTCCAGGTATAGCCTCTTAAGAATACGGAGTCTTCATAAGTCGAGGTCTCTTTATCTTCGATTAGACCTCCGTATTCGGTGCCTGGCAGGTAGATCCGATCCCCCAGCTGATATCCTAGATTCATATATTCGGAAAACGCCATCTGGAGTTCAAAATCATTGGTATCTCCCAGATCAATGTCCAACTGTGCAGATTCTGTCAGAAATCCTTTTTCCTGCCCTCTGCTGTTGGCAATAATCATATCTTTTATGCACATCTTGGCTGGCTCCTTTCCTGGAACAGGATAATGTCAAATCCAAAATCCCCGTTCCATTTTACCCGGCTCATGCCCTGTGGAATTCTGGCAAAGATATTCTGTTCTTTCTCTCTGCTGTTAAATGCATTTTCCCTGCTGCCGTCTGTCTTCGTAAGTATAATCGTTCCCTGGGAACTATCTATTGTCACGTACTCTCCTGCCTCGATCTTCATATTCACCTGATATAACTGGTCTCCTATGAAAACCGCCGGGCTTATGGCAGGTCCGAATATCACCATGCGGAAATCCGTTTCCGTATAATGTTCATTTAGTATTGTCATATCTGACAGACCGTTAGAGTAGCGGTATGGATAACGCAGTGGATATCTCTTGTTATCCCTTGACATGGTATCTGTCGGCTCATAATGCATCTCTTTTTCCTCTATCCAATAAGGATAGTCCGTGGTCACCGCAAGTTCTGTCACCGCAAGCACATCCGACTCCCATTCCGTCTTTTTGGACTCAGTAATGTAACATTTTAGATACTGCTGGTTGAAGTACAGCCTGCCTGGCACGCCGGCCAGTATGTCTTTCTCAAATATCTCTGTCACCAAGTCCAGTGCTCTGTGATATTCCGCTTTTGACGCAAATACCTCAAAGGTAACACTTTTCTCATGGATCTCCTTTTCAAACCCGGTAATCTGGTTTGCAGATGACAGGGCGTTCCACTTATAATCCAGCAGATCTCCCGCCAGCAAATGATAGGGTCCGCTCTTTAGATCCACCACCTCGCCAAAATGATTCTTATAATACACATTCATCATACTGTCACTGGCACTCCTTTCTTTAATGCTCTGTTTACCTGACGTCCATTCAGGAATACAGGCCTGTCTGTTCTTTCATTGTTGATCTTTCTCTGCCGGCGTTCGAACTCATCAAAGTCGAATCCCTGCATTGCGCTGCCGCCGGACAGGATGGAATTCTGATAAGAGATTCCGCCTCCAAAGGTGGACATAGCCACGCTTGCCTGGCCTTCCAGCGTCTTTAACGCCTGCCCCAGTCCTTTCTTCATTTCTCCCAAAGGAACATTGGATTCAAATCCGATTCCCATGCCTAATGCCATCATCTTGCCTATTTTGTCACGGAAAACTCGGGATGGGGAATTGATTTTAAATAAGTCTCTTATTGCGTTAAATGCTTTGTGTCCCACATCCACTACCATATCGAGCAGCATGGAGGCAGCCTTTCCAATACCATTCTTGATACCTTCGATAATATCGTGTCCTACCGCCCCCCAATCAACGCTGCTAAAGGAAGATTTTATTGAATCAATAATCTGCGGTATCGCATCAATAATTTTCGGTATCGCCTCCACCAATCCAATAGCCAACTGACCAATCAACACTATGCCTGTCTGGATAATCTGAGGAATCATCGTCAATATTCCAGTCAGCAGACTCTGAATTATGCCCGGAGCCATTGCAATCAATATTGGTATTGCGTTAATCAGTCCTTGCGCCAATCCCATAAGTAAAGTTAGGCCCGAACTGATCAACTGCGGGATATTGTCAAGCAGTCCTTGGATCAATGTTAGTATTAATGTAATCGCTGTCGGTACCAGCATAGGGAGTTGTGCCGCAATTCCTTCAATCAGCCCGGATAGTATACTGAATCCTCCTGCTAAAAGGGCCGGTAGATTGGCCGTTATCGCCAACATCAGGCTATTAAGAAGTAGTGCTCCTTGTTCCATCAATGCGGGCAATGCTTCTACAATTCCATTGCACAGATTTGTAATAATCTCAGGACCTTTTGTCATCATCATCTCCAGCAATCCATCAATCTCATCACCATATGCCTGGTGCAACAGGCCTAAACCAGCGACAACCAGTCCGATACCTGCGCCTATCCCCATTAATTTGAGGAACCCCATCCCAAAACTAGCTGCTTTATCCAAAACAACTGAAAAAGACGAACTAACCTCCGTTCCCCATTTTCCTAAATAGGAGCCTATTTCCCCTAACTTGCCTGTAAGTCCTTGGAATTTGGATAAAACTTTCCCACCAAAGGCTCCAACTTTCTCCCCTATTGATGATACGGTTGAGCCTATTTTATTCGCAGTCTCTATCACTTTAGGGGCAAAGTCTTGTATCGGCTTTATCAGTACTTTTGTAAAATCTGAAAAACTAGATCCTAAAAGTCCTATCTTATCTCCAATTCCCGAAAATATCTCTGGGATTTTCATCATTCCCTTACCTATTTTGTCTACTGCTCCTATCGCATTGCCAATGCCACCAGTCACAATCCCTACTGCACCTTTTACACTTTCATAACCTGCAATTACGCCTAATATATTCGGCATTACGCCTGCCATGTCTGAACTGAGCGTATCAAATGATACTCCGGTTTTTGACAATGACTCTGCCAATTGGGCAAATATGGTATTTGCGTTTGTTACAATCTTTCCCATATTATCTACTATGCCGGTAATGTCATCTAACGCTTTGTTTGTCTTTTCTTCTGCCATGTTATCATCCTTTCTTGATTAACACGGCTCACTGGCTCACATATGTCTTCTTCTAATTTTTTATTCTGATTTCTACCTCTCTCCCGCACTTCTTGCATCGGATATACACTCCGCTGCACTGTGCGGTGTTGTCATATATCAATAGTTTCTGCCCGCATTCTTGATTGGGGCAGCGGTACCATTTCCGCACAACCGGAATCTTCAGCACCTTTTCAATCTGCTTTGTCATGAGAATAATTCTCCTATCTCATAATCGGATACGCTGCCCTTCTTTCTGTGGAGCGCGACCCGTTTCTTGATCTCTTTTACCCGCTTTCTTTCTTCCTTGTCTTTAATCGAATTCAGATCTGCTTTGCGGTACATCATTCTTTGCTTAATCTCCGCCTGCTCCGGCAGGCCTTCGAATAGAATCAGGAATTTCCACCAGTGCATGTACCTCACCCGTTCAAGGTCAATGCCATAGTACTCCAGGAAAGCAGCGAAGATGCAGCCGGCATCTTCGGTGTATGAAAACACCGGCTCGCTTTCGCTTTTTGAGGAATCAGTCTTCTTTGGCTCAGGGTAAAGCACATTGCCTGCCAGGAACTCTCCCAGTTTATATATTGCTTCTTCCGTATCTTCCGGGCAGTCGATATACCACTGCAATAAGAGTTCTGCCTTCTTTCTGCCGGGAACTCCCTCGTCATCCAGAAGTTCTACCAGTTTGATCCATTCCCGGAAATCTGTCACAATGCGGTACCGCTTGCCTCTGACTTCCACATAGTCAGGAAACTTTTCATATAAAGGGTTCATAGGAATCACCTGTTATGATGCTGCCCTTTCTGGCCGCCTTGCCTCTGCTGCGTATTACGGTTCGCAGTTACATAATATTTGCTATAGCTTTGATCCATCCGTCTGCCTTCCTGTTCTCCAAACCGGGAAAATGATTCTGCTGACTGGATCGCCAGTTCCAGGCTGACTCTTCCTTCATACATCTTTTCACTGGTTCCCGGGCCAAATATATGGTCAAAGAACTGGGCAAAACAGTCTACCTGCGCGCGGATAATGTCGCTTTTCTTTCCCACCTTTGGGGTTTCTTTGCTCTGGATGACCAACTGCTCCTGGGCTTCCTCCAGGGCGTCCATGAAGTCCGCATCTGTAAAGTCAATCTCTTGTTCAAATGTTCCGAATTTCCACAAACTCATCTAACTGATTCCTCTCTTTCTCTTAGGCTTCTGCCGGGATCTCGCCCTCTACGAATGTGCATGTCTGCCATTTATCTGTCGTTGTGCAGTATCCTTTTACGATTTCAGATACAGCCTTAAAGTTTCCGCTGTAGATCAGGGCATCCGTGCCGTCTCCTGTCGTATCAGGAACTACGCTGTATGTACGCTTTCTGGCCGGATATTTGCCTCCTGCCTTCTCCTCGAATACATCCACGCTTACGATCTCTACCTGCGCGTCTACGCCCAGAAGCTCGTCGTCTGTAATATTGGCGATCTTTTCATGTACTGCATTGTTGGTATAGCGGTCAAATGCATACTCGATTCCGGTAGCATAGCCGACTACGTCAGTCCTCTCCGTTGCCTCATCGATATACTGGCGCGCGTATTCTTTTGCCTCCTTGCCCTCGATCAATGAGGTGAATCCGGTAATCCTGTCATAAGTTCCTTCTGCTCCTACCTTCATAAAGGCCAGTCTCTTGTGTCTTCCTACTAATTTCTGATTGTTTGTCATAATTCTCTCTCCTTCTACTTTTAAAAAATTTTTGCTGTCTTTTTTGCTGTCGCCATTTTTACATTCGCCTATCTGTTGTCAAGATAGACCATCCTGCATTCCATCAGATACTTCACGTATCCGGCTTCCCTGGAATCCAGGTATCCACTTTTTACCGTGTCGATTCTGACCGGCGTGACTCCTTCCATTTCCGGAAGGCTTCCATCCTGGCTCTGCTTCTCGAGCCATTCCTCCAGATACTGGCAGTTCCCGATGCCGTCAACCGTACGGCTTGCGTCTTCTGTATCCAGCGCTTTCATAGTTACGGTAAACCAGTACTGTTTCAGTACCTTCCCATCTGCATACTTCTTATAAACTGGCTCTCCTTTTGCCGTATTAACGGAATAGCCTTCTCCATCGGGAAGATAATCCTTATGGATAACGCTTCCGCTAAACACCGGACAGGTCGTCAGATATTCCCGTATGCTTTCCAAAATCGTCTTTTCCTGCGCCAACTCACCACCTCCGTATCATGCTTTTTACTTTTGGCAATATTGCTAATTGACTCTCCAGTTACATAATGCTATATTGTTTTTATCGAACATTAGTTCTGATCAGGTGATGGGTCATATCTTGTAAACAGCCATCGGAAGTTGTACTTTTCAAACAGGGTCTTGTGGATCTTATATGCATCCTCATAATAGAATCCCTTTTTGGTAGAGCCGTTCACGATGCTGCTGACCGTCTGATATTGACAGTCCAGAAGTTTTCCCATCTGCAGAAATGTAACTTTTTCTGTTTTCATTGCCTCAAGCAGATTTTGATAAACCAGCATTTTTTACTCCTTTCCAAGATTATTCAAATTCGTAGTTCCGAATTTGTTAACCTGATTATATTCTTTATTTCGTATTATGTCAATACGATAAATTCTGATTTCCGTATTTATTCGGTTTTCCGAATTTTATCATTTACAAAATATGTTCAAGAGTATATAATGAATCTATATACCTTGGAAAGAGTATAAAATGAGGTGGAATTATGGATAAAGCAAGAATCCTAGAACAGTTGATCAAGGAACAGGGCTATAATCTAAAATCTTTCGCCGCCAAGTGCGGCATGCCCTATACAACCTTATATGGGATTATTAAGAACGGAGTAGGACGCGCCAGCGTCAACAATGTCAACCTAATATGCCGGAATCTGGGAATCGAGATGAAAGACTTGGAGGCAATGGCAAAGGGTACCCCTGTCAAAGAATACGAGCCTACTTATGAAGATGTGGAACATCTGATCGCAAGGAATGGAAAGGAATTTTCCACAGAACAGAAGATGCGCCTGATCAAGCTGCTGTCCGAAATTGATTCATAAAGGACTGGTTTTATTGGCTGATACAAAGATTATCGCCGCAACTTTAGAAGTGTTTCAGGAGTGCGAAGTGCGCTCTTTTCCGGTGGACTGCTGCAGTCTGCTTCGGCACTATGGATATAAGGTATACACCTATAAGGAATTAAAAATGAAGAATAACGAATTGTATGAGATGTGCATGGGCTATTCCGACGATGCATTTCAAGATGGATGCACCGGCATCATTGCCTACAATCAGGACAAGCCTGCCGGAAGAAGCCGTTTTTCCTTGATGCATGAACTGGGCCACCATGTCTTTGCACATGTAGGCAATTCTGCCCGGAATGAGCGGGAAGCCAATGCCTTTGCCAGCAATCTTCTGGCTCCACGCATGGCAATTCACCACGCCCATTGCCATTCTGCTTCCGATGTGGCACATATTTTTGAACTTTCCTACGAGGCCGCTTCCAATGCATTTGCCGACTATCAGAAATGGCACGCAAGGGTTGCCCGCTATTCCATGACCACGCTGGACCAGCAGATGTACCAGCACTTTTACCATTCATCCGCAGGACGGTTCGTCTGGAATATCCGTAGATGCCCTTCTTGCGGCAAGGCACTGTACAATCGGCAGGAATGCGGCTGCCAGCTAACTGCTTATCCGGAGTACATCCCTGCCTATAGGGCAGAAGATTCTTGGGACAGGGACAACGACCGGCAATTCAAGAAAGCGGTAAGCCGATGGCTGTATGAAGAATAGAAAACGGCTTTTCCACACTTCAACTTGTGGAAAAGCCGTTTGAATATTATGATCTGTCCATTGTTCTAACTTTATAGCCCATATTCCCGGTACATCAAAGCACGGAACGCCTCATCCTCGCTCACCCTTCTTATATCCTCCACCCGGTTGTCGTTAAGCAGCCTATAAATTAATGAGGTCAAACGCTTCTCTCTTTTCTTAGCCTCTTCCTCCAATTCGTCTGCAAACAGTTCCTTTAACGCATCGCACATATCTCTCGCCTCCTTCATCGCCTTCTGGTTTGCTCGTACCACCAGGTCCATTACCGCCTGATATAATTTTGAATCCTTATGCTCTTTATAATCCCTAATCAGCCGGTCTGTCTCCTTATCTGCCTTTATATCCGTCCTGAGGCTATTAAGCCATCGATTCTCATCGCTGGATAGTTCGTGGTTTAATATGATCTGAATCGGCAGAAACTCATTTTCCAGCCAATAGATTCCGTTCTCAATCTTTCTTACGGCAATCTTCCGCTCCTTCTTTAAGATTCTTAGCATCTCTCTTGGATAGTGGTTGCACACAAAGGTAATGGTAATCTCCTCCAACCGGATCTACCCCACCTTCTCCGTGTCTGACTGGTAAAAGCAGGCGTATCCGTAAACTTTATAAAAGTCGTTGATGCTCAGATAATCCCCCGGACTTTTATATTCGATCAGGTTATGCTTCCGAAAAATTCTCCCAATATTCTTGCGTACCGGGGAATCGGTCATTTTCTTTACAATCAATGTGTCTATACGCATCGGCTTCTTGCTCAATTCGTACTCCGGGTAGAACTCCAGATTCCCGAATTCTTCCTGTAATTCAATCTGCAATGCTGCGCAGAATCCCGGATGCCATTGTAAAACCTTATCTGTCATCTGGTACCTCCATTATATTTAATTTTTTCTTCTCTTGCAAGGTCAATGGACAGATTCATTCATAGGCATCACCACATTTCTGTCTGAATTACAAATCGGATAATCCTGACGAACGTCAGATTGGATTATATAGATAACTTAGAAACTAGATTTGTGAGATTACTGTAACATATTTCTCTGATATAGGCAATCCGTTTTACTGGTATGCCTGACAAGCCTAGTGAATATGTCCAGCAGAACATTTCAACATATCAGCAAAGTTTACAACATTTTGGAGCATCAAAAAGGAGCAGGTTTTAAGCACCTGCTCCTTGCAAATATTCGAAATCTAAAACTGCGCATAGATGAATCCGCCCGTGGTGGTCATCACATACCCGAACATGGGAATCCCGAACACTAGCATTCCATACACGGCCCACCGAATCACCAAAGGCTTCCTTCCCAGACTTTCCCGGATCTGAATTCCCCTCTCCTTTAAAAAACTGATCAGGAATACCACCAGGCAGCCCATCGCCAGGATCATATAATCCAGTTTGTCCAGTCCCAGCATCATCAGAGAGCCATCCGTAAGCGTGGCAAGGCTGAACCCTGTCACCGTGCTTTTCATCATGGCAAATGCGGCCGACAGGCTGACAGCCATGTCAAAGTACCAGCTGATATTCACCAGCAGGAAGGTTCGAAGGATCTGCACGACATGCCAGGCTCCGGACTTGGGATTGATATGGAACTTCTCAAATCCTTTTCGGTAAAGCGGGGCCAGCAGGCTGCTGACCGCGATGATCAGGCCGTTATACAGACCATAGGCAATGTATTTCCATGCGGCGCCGTGCCAGATGCCAACGACCAGGAAGACGATGATATTAGCGACACAGATGGGAACCACCCGCCCGGTCTTCTTGCCAAAGGCCTTTTTGGACCATTTGCCGAACTTGCCCATCCATTTAGACAGAGATACTGGATAAAAGATATAGTCCTTCATCCAGGTCCCCAGCGTAATGTGCCAGCGATGCCAGAAGTCTGTGATGGACGTTGCAAAGTAAGGCCGCTTAAAGTTCTGATCCAGTTCTACGCCAAAGAGCGCGGCAACACCCATGACTACATCCATGCCGCCGGAAAAGTCCATATACAGCTGGATGGAATACATCAGGACCGCAACGATATTCGTCACGCCGGAATACTGGGTATAGTTCTGGAACACCTGATTTACCACCACCGCTGCCCGGTCTGCCAGCACCAGTTTCTTAAAGAATCCCCATAGCATCAGCTGAAGCGCGTACTGGGCCTTCAGCAGATCAAAGGAATGCTGTTCATACAACTGCCTGGCCAGCCTGTCGAATCTGCCGATCGGCCCCTGCAGCAGCTGGGGGAAGAAAGATACGAACAAGGCAAATCGGAACGGATTCTTCTCAGCCTCATATTTTCCCCAGTATACGTCGATGATATATCCCATGGACTGGAATGTATAGAACGAGATTCCAAGCGGCAGGATCAGTTTCTGGAACGAGATTCCTGCATGGAATATAGCGTTTACATTCTCGATCGCAAAGTTGGTATATTTTAAGACCGCCAGCATGCCGAAGTTAAGCAGCAGGCACCCAATCAGGATTCTCCGCTTTCTCGACTTCGCCTCATTCCTGGGCAGTTCTTTGTGGTTCACCCGATCTAAGAGTCTTCCTGTCCCATAAGTGGTGATGGTGGTATAGAGCAGGAAGAACAGAATCTTGATTCCCGATGATGCATAGTAAATATAACTGAAGATCAGCAGCCATATCCACTGGAATCTTTTCGGAATCAGATAGTAGCCGATTACCGCGATTCCCACAAATATCAGGAATTCCATTGATATAAGGGACATGTTTCTCCTCCGCTATTTAGGCTTCCTGAAGACGCTGTACCATAGCCCACAGCGCCTGTGCCGAATTGAAATTCTCAGGCACGATATCCACAGGCGTGATCTCGATGTCAAATGCTTCTTCCAATTCTCCTACAATAGACAGGATCGCAAATGAGTCCAGCACTTCGTCATCAATCAATGTGGTACAGGTCTCATAGTCCGCATCCGGCTGGATGTCATTTAAGATTTCCAATAATTTTTCCATATTCTTTCTCTCCTATTTTATCGTTTCCTTTTAATTTTCTTTTTTTGTCTCATTCTCAGACAGATATTTTCCCAGCTCTGCGCTGAATCTTTCTGCCTCTTCGCCGTACATATGGCCGTCATAGTCCCAATAACCTTCCATGCTCCGATCGATGTTCAGTCCATCATCAAAATTAAAGTTCTTGTACGGGACTTGATATTTCTTGGTCAGGGCTTTAAAATATGCATCCGACTGCCGGAAGCTATCCGGCATATTCGCTATCGTGTCCGCAGGGACCGGCAGAGTAATCACTTCCAGCTCGATTCCCTCTTCCTTGCAGAATCTGACCATTTTTCTGAAATACTCAAGCGCCGCCGGACGTATCTGTCCTTCGTCCCAGGGAACATTATTGAAAGTTCCCTTATCCGCCCCTTCGACTTTGTCCTGATAAAGGAATCCTCGGTCCGCATAATGACCGCCAGGCACGTCCAGGATCTTCGGGTCATGCGACTGATATGCGGGGCTAAGCTTCTTCTTGGCCGTTTCCTTGGCTAGAAGGAGATTATTCTTATAGTAACTCCAGGGAAACAGCGTTCCTCTGAATTCTAGTTCCATGATCTTATTTGCAAAGTATTCTGCCTTATTTAGCGACCATGGGAACTCCTTATAAAAGAAAATGGACGTAGAGCCAAGTCTCTGGTCCAGAATCCAGTAAGATGGATCCAGTTCATAGATGATTTTCTCTGGCTTCTGCTTTCTGCAGGCTTCCTTCATCAGATAATAAGTATCCACCGGATACTCGTCTGCCATGCACAGGTTGAAACTCTTCTTTCCTGTCACCTCGTCGACTTTCCCGGGGCTGATCCCATACTGTCCATGAGAGGTGCCGATGAATAGATAGTCAAAAGGCCCTTCTTCTTTTACTTTATGCAGATTCATCCACACCACGTTAGGCGGCATGGTAATCCAGTTCAGGCATCCGGACAGTACCTCGCAGATAGCCAGGAACAGGATGATCCTTATAATTTTAAATCTTTTTTTACTTTTCATGTCTATTGTTCTGCCTCTATACAATTGATCTCGTCCGTACTTCGGCGTCTTCTTGCCACTTTGATGCCTTCGTTTTTTGAATAGAACAGGATCTGTGGAAGGTCCCTGCTCAGAAACAGATACATGCCTTCCGTCACAGAATAGGCCCCCGTACGCTCAAATACCAGTATATCTCCAATCTTCGCCTCCTGCAAGGGCAGATTCTTCACAATCACGTCATTGACGGTACACAGCGAGCCGCATACGTTCCACTCCGTTACATCCTTTTGACTAATATCCTCCTGCTTACTGCCTTTATCCACAGATACTTCTTCATATCTGCCCTCTTCCTCGTGATACTGACGATAATGAGGGTGCTTCATTGCCATTGCCTGACCAAAATAGGTGAGGTGATGGATGCCTCCATCCACGATACAGTACTTCTGTCCCATATTTACCTTCTGATCCACGATGGCGGTCAGGTAGCATCCGCAATAAGCGGCCAGATACCGGCCCATTTCCAAAGTAATCTTACCCTGGAATCGAAGTTCTGAAAGAAATCCTGCAAATTCCTTCAGCATGGCTTCATCATCAACTTCTTCGTCTGTAGAAAAATATGGCACATAGAATCCAGGACCATACTCCAATTCTTCTGCCTCGTACCCATAGGCTTCTTTCAGCATGGCTATCAATTCATCCAGATGCGCCAGTTCCTTCTTAAGTTTTGCCAGTTTCTTTTTCTGAGTTCCGGAATAATGCTGCAAGCCTATGATATTTATATGGGAATACTCGTTTCGCCGCTCTATGATCCGGCAGATCTCTGCCTCATCCATCCCGAACTGGTTGCCGCTGGTCACGCGGATCAGTGCCCGGATACGGATGCCTTCCTTGCAGGCGCATTGTTCCAGAAGTTCCAGATGACTGGCGGACTCTATGGTATAGGTTCCCTTATCCCCATAGTTGCGCATAGCATGGGCAACGTCCTTCTCCTCCTTATACACGCCGGAGAGCACGATCTGTTCCATGGGGATCTGGCACATCTCGCAGATGCCAAACTCCCCTGGAGAGCAGACTTCATATTTATCAACCACGTCCTTTAAAGGCTTTACCAGAAAAGGATTGGCTTTCATAGCATAGCAGAGGCTTGCCTTTCCTCCAAGAATTTCCCGGATCATGGCAATTCTTATTTTCAACTCATCGATATGGAATACATAGAACGGCGTCTCATATTTTCCGGCAATCTGCCTTAATAGATCTCTATCCATGCAATCCCTCCTTATACTGCGTTTTCAGTCCTTTGCGGTCGATCTTTCCATTATTTGTAATCGGAAGCCGGTTCATCTTTATGAATACATTTGGTACCATGAACGCTGGCAAGGCCGTCCCCAGGCTTTTGACAATCTGGCGCTTTTCCAATTCTCCTTCATAGAATGCCACGATTTTGTTCTTCTCTTCATCATAGATGCAGCACCCGCGCCTCATTCCTTCCACCCGCTCCAAGGCAGTCTCGATCTCTCCCAGTTCGATCCTGTGGCCCATGTGCTTAATCTGGTAATCTTTCCTGGATGCAAAATACAGATACCCGTCTTCTCCATAGTAGCCCAGATCTCCCGTCCGGTAGATCGGCTCCAGATACTGCCCATTCAGAGGATTCTGCATAAACACAGCCTTCGTCTGCCTGGGATCATTATAGTACCCCAGCGAGAGCGCCGTGCCGGATACGCAGATTTCTCCTTTCTTAGAAGGCTCTGTAACCAGGCGGTCTTCCTCATCCAGAAGAAACACCTTCTCATTGGGAAACGGCTGGCCGATCGGCAGGTTCTCGCCTGGCTGAAACTCCCGGTCTATCTTATAGTACGTGCAATTGCAGGTAATCTCCGTAGGACCGTAAACGTTGGCATACCTGGCATCCGGCAGGTATCGCTTCCACTCGTTCAGATGCTTTACGGGCATTACCTCGCCGGAGAAGATTACCTTGTCTACCTTGGAAGGCACCTTGTACTCGAAGCCTTTCAGCGTCGTAATGATACACAGCGCGGAGACGGCCCAGATCAAGGTAGTCACTTCCCGTTCCACCAGATAGTCCAGCAGTTTCGTGGGAAACGAAAAGAGTTTCTTAGGGATAATCTGCATGGCAGCGCCTGTCTTAAGGGTGGAATAGATATCCTTTACCGATACGTCAAAATCAAACGGCGCCTGATTTCCGATCACATCTTTGTCGGTAATTCCAAAAATCTCCGTAAAATCTTCCATAAAGTCAATGACCGACCGATGGCTTACCACCACGCCTTTGGGAATGCCTGTAGAACCGGAGGTGAAGTTGGCATAAAGCGGATCAATGTCAAGCCTCTGGCTTCTGATTTGCTCCAGAAGTACGGGGTCTTCTTGCGTCTTTACTGCCTCTTCTATATCTATGACCACTCCTTCAAAGCCCAGGCCATCCAACTGCTTTTTATACTTTAAATCCGCCACCAATACCCTGGCCTTTAGCGTGTCCAGGATCTGCCTCAGCCGTTGGGACGGCAGTTTCGGATCCAGGAGCACATAAAAACAGCCCCCATATACCGCGCCCATAAAGGAATAGATCGCATTTACGCTCTTCTCCATCAATACGGGAACCGGCATCCTGGGGCTTACCTTCTGTGCAAGACAGGTTCCCACGGCCCTGGCTCTCATCTTAAGTTCCGCATAAGTGCAGGATGCCCCTTCATCCGCGAAGGCTGTCTTGTCCGGAAACTTGTTTTCGGATCGTTCCAGATACTCTAATATATTTCGAATCATATTTTCCCCCTGATTATATAACATTCTTAATATGCTATCTAGTTTATACGATACTGGAGAAAATGTCTATTACATCCATAAAATCTTAATAATTATCCGGCGGAAAAGACCCGATACCCTGCGCCCATCCATAGATGAATTGGCGCCCCTTTTCGGGACATATAATGCCAGGGTATCAAGCTATAACTGTATTTTCACTATGGTATTATCCCAGTGCTTTTTATTCATTGGCCTTTTTCCGATAACTTCTGTAATTATAGAGTTCCAGTTTTTCTTTCAGTTCCCTGCCCAAACGCTGCGCATAAGTACAGAATATGTTTTCTTCAAAATAAAGAATCCGATTCCTGGTATCTACTTTCCAGACTAGATCCAGATTCGCAAGCGTAGATGATTTTGTCTGAAAAAAATAGGGCGCGACCTTCTCATACAAAGGCTTTACATCCGCATGGATCTTGCCTGTGCCTTCTTTATGGACGACCTTGCAATAGTGGGAGGATTTAATGGTTTCAAAATAGTAGATATCTTTCAGCGACACTTTCATCCATAAATAATCCTCGCTCATAATATACATGTGCTTGCTCTCTTCCGTTGCTGCTCACTCCTTTAGCTGCCCTACACTAAGAAACCTTATTAGTATACCATATATAAAATACTATACATCTCCCTAAAACAGGTCGACTTTTCACATTATGTAGAATTTTGTCGCATTTTGTAGTATGAAAATATCATAATAGGCGGCCTATGCATATGCACAGGCCGCCTTTTCAACAGTCTTCCCTATTCGCCCAGGCCGCTCTCAATGGCTTCCACCATTGCCTTTAACGCCGCTTCTTCATCTTCCCCTTCACATACCAGTTCAATCTCGTCGCCCTTTTTGATACAGGCGCCAAGCACGCTTAAAACGCTCTTCGCGTTTGCAGTCGTATTGTCATACTCGAACGTCACCTTGCATTTAAAACTGCTGGCTGTATTGCAAAATATTCCAGCCGGCCGCAGATGTAGTCCGGTGGGGTTAATAATTGTAACTTTCTGCCTAACCATAATCTCCTCCGTTTATCCTTCTTGCTATACTATTCGCCAGCAGGAGCATTAGAATCCGCTTCTTCCAAAACCACCTCTACGCTGACTTCATTTACCAGGGAACACCCATCCGGAAGTTCCACGGTTACCGGTACCCGATAAGTTCCGGGTGCCGTGTAATCCTTCAAGTCTATGCTCACCTTCTTTGCGATGGAGAACACATCCAGAACCGCGCTGGGGCCTTTGATCTGTATCTCCAGATCTACTGTGCTGTCATAACTTACCTGCAGCCCATCGGTAAGGTTATTGACCATGATGGAACTGGTCGAGACTTCAAATATCTTCGCTCCCGGCTGCTCGATCGAAATGGACACCACCACATTGCTGGCATTCTCATCTGCCAGGGTGACTCCTTCCGGCAGATAGGGTGAGATATCTACCGTCTTTTCCGTCCTCTGGGTCAATTCAGATACCTTAAGCGCCTCCGCGGGGACATCAATCTCGGTCAGTCCCGCCAGATCCTTTTTCTCCCCGGATACCCGGACTTCCTGTGGCTCAACGGTAATTCCGCTTACTTTATAGCCTTCCGCCGCAGTTACCTGGGAAGTATCCAGCTTGACGGGTAAACTCTTGATCTGATAAAGAGTCACTTCTACGCTGACGCCATCCTTGCCCAGATTATTCGCCAGCAGCGTCTGGTCAATCACATTATTATTCGCGTCATACAGTACAAGTTTTGCCTCAAGGTTCGAATTCTCGGATAATCCTGAGACATCTACCTCGGCCACCACCTTATTGATGCTGTTGATCACCTTCTTAGGCCCTCTTAAGGTAACCTTCTCCGGATTCGCCGTCATCTCTCCTACCATATATCCTTCCCGTACCGTGCCGGTGGTAGTTGGAGTGATCGGGAAATTATTCTTTGCCTCGTCATCAATCTGTACTTGCAGATTCCGCGGCGTCGAGTAGGCCTTTTCATATTTGTAGCCCGGTATCGTCACCTCGATGGGAACCTGGGTTCCCAAAGTCAGTTCCTTCATATCTGCAACTGCCATAATGTCGTCCGCCTTGATATTATTAAGGACGGAACGTTTCGCAGTTACGGTAACGCTTACTTCCTGGGTATTGTCTATAATCTGGTAGGTTCTGTTGTTGTCCGTTACAATCTCTTCATTCATTACCGTGACAGGGATGCCGGAAAAGGTCTTATCCGTCACCGGATTGTCGATATTAACCACAATAAGCCACATAAAAGCGGCAATCAGAAAGGCTAATATCTTAAGACCAAGATTATCCATTAGTCTTTTTTTCATGCTTATGCCTTCCTTTCCATAATGCCGCTATTTTATTGACTTCTGCCTTTTTATCCTGAATGCTTGCTAATTTTTCCCTCAATTCTTTCTGGCTGATATTGCGGAACAGCTGGCCCCCCTGTGCCACGGATACTGCGCCCGTCTCCTCAGACGCCACGATTACCAGCGCGTCGCTTACCTCGCTCATTCCTACTGCAGCCCTATGCCTGGTGCCCAGGTCTTTGCTGATGCCCATGTTATCCGACAGCGGCAGATAGCAGGTAGCCGATACGATCCGGTCTCCCCGGATAATGATCGCCCCATCATGAAGCGGCGTATTGTGCTCAAATATGTTGATCAGAACCTGGCTTGACACAAGACAGTCCATCTGGATTCCCGTACTTTCATACTCGGTCAGACGGATTGCCTGTTCAACGACGATCAGCGCTCCGGTCTTAGCCTTTCCCATTACAAAGGCCGCTTCTACGATACTCTCTCTTGTCTCCTCGCTGAAACGTACCTTCTCCCTGTTCGTCTCAAAAGGCACCACGGAACTGAGAAACTTCTTTTCTCCCAGTTTCTCCAGGGCCCTCCTTAGTTCTGGCTGGAATACCACGATTGCTGCCGTCGCCATGACCGTTACGGCATTCTTGGCAAGATACAATATGGTATGCATCTTGAATATGGCGGCTAAAAGAATGAATGCAGCAAGCACGATGATTCCCTTTAGAAGCATCCACGCCTTCGTGTTCTTAATCCAGACCATGATCTGATATATCAGGAATGTAAGGATCAATACTTCGATCACATCGGTCAGCTGGATCTCCGGGAAATAAAACCCTGTGACATATTTTTCTGCAAATCTGGTGATCTGCTGTTCCATTCTTTCACCTCCTTCTTTCTATGATTCCTTTCCCCTTGAGGGAATGGCTTCCTCTTAATCTTTTAAATCCAAGTCTTTTCGAAGACTCTGGGTCAGAAGCATCTTATCTACTTCCCTCATATCATGCTTCTTTGCTGACGGCCCCTTCTTTGCAGAAGGCTTCCTTGGCGCTTTCTTCTGGGACGGCGCTGCTACATTCCTGCCCTGCCCTTTCCCTGATTTTCTGCGCACCTCTTCGGTATTGATGATCTCCGTCTCCTGCCTTTCATTGATCCTCTTCACCGTCTTCTCCGGTGTAGAGATGGAGACCTTAGGGATTGCTTTTACATAATAATAATATTCATCATCTTCAAACTGGAGATTCTCGCTTCTTGCATAATCCACCGTAAAGAAGAACAATTCCAGCACAAGTCCGATTGCGACGGCCGCAATACTTCCTCCGATCAAGGCTCCATAGGAAGTATGTACGCCAAGCGCAATGTCGCCGGCCGCGATCACGATGATGCTGGCAATCGCGCCTGTGATGATGGCGATCTTCCAGGCATGATCCATTGACTGCCTGCGTAAAGTATATACGACAAAGAAGCAGATGATGAATGCCACGATAATGACCCACATCTCTTTATTCTGGAAAACCTGCTTGGCATAATTGGCGACCTGGGTGAGCATTCCTTTTGCGCCTGCCCCCTCAATGGCGGCAGCCGACTTCTTCACATACTCCATCATGTAGAATACGATCGTTCCACATGCAATGGCAACCAGGCTTACCGGCGCTGCCACCAGGCCGCACGCGATGGGAATGACGTATGGAATCTTCAGCACGAAAGCCAGCGGCGTCAACAGCACGATCAGAGCCATCTTCGGCGTCAGTCTTAAATAGAAGATATACATGATCAAAAATACGATTGCCGTAACCGCCAAGGTTCCCAAGGATACCGCAAACATATGGGCCAGTATCAGAACCGTTGCCATTACGACGGTAACCATCAGTGGCAGGAAGGTACAGATGACTGCCAGGGCAAGGGATGCGACCGGCGATGCTGCGGCCTTCATAAAACCTACATTATGGTTAATTACTGAAAATGTTACTACAGCCAGGATAAACTGGAGCACCTTATCGAATATCTTGGAATTCCTTCCATATATCTCCTGCAGGCGTCCACGAAGCACATAAATACTATCCATCTATCTATTCTCCTTTTCATACATCTTTAGCAGTCTTGTCAGATCATGGTTATACTTCTTCACCCTTTGTCTGGCATCCCTGTGCTTTTGATTATAGATGTGGCTGGATATCACGGTATACAGGACCACCAGGAATACATAGCCTGCCAGAATAATCACCGCGAGCATTACGACAAGCCCGCTTGACATCTTCGAAAGCAGCTGCTCCATGCCTGCCAGCATAGCCAGCCCTACCACGCACACATAGCCAAACGTCACCCAGAGGAAAGAGCATATGCCATGCATGCTTGCATAATCTTTTCTGTAATATGCGCTGACCTTGAAATCTTCCTTTCCCTGCGTCTGTTCATAGAAAGCAAGACGGGTCATAAGCTTCACTTTTTTTTCGTCTAACATAATCCACCTCAAAATGTTGTCACTGTCATTTAAACATCATTTTTAGTATAACAAATATCAGTACCCTTGTCCAATACTTATAGTTAAAAAATAGACTTTTTCAACCCCTGCCCGCTTTAAAATATCTGCCGCCGCATCCATGGTGTTTCCAGTGGTGTAGATATCGTCCACCAGCAGTACGGTTGGCACTGGAACAAACCCGCGCCCAAGCGCAAAGGCCTTCCTTAAGTTTGCTTTTCTCTCCCCATGGCCCAGTGTCTTCTGGGGGCTTGTGGGGATCCTCCGGCAAAGGCTGGATGCGTCTACCGGTATCCCTAGCCTCCTGCCAAGTTCGCAGGCGACGATCTGCGCCTGATTGTAGCCTCTTTTTCTTCTTCGCGTTCGATGAAGCGGAATCGGAATGATCAGATCCGGATTCCATCTTCTGATGGACACAGCGAATTGCTCTGCCATTTCTTTGGCATACCAGGCTCCAAAACTTCTCTGATTGTGATACTTGAACTGATAGATAGACGTGCTGACCGGCTTTCTGTGAAGCCAGAGCGCAAGACCGCTGTCATAATGATGATGTGTATGCGAGCAGTCATGACAATATTCCTGCTCCATACGGGCAATCGGCTTGCCGCACCCTTTGCATCTTGGCTCATGGATCTTCAGTTTTTCCAGTTCTTTCCGACAGACACCGCAGATTCCCCGGCTGCTTGCCTTGCCACAGAATGGGCATATTTCAGGCCAGAGCCAGCGGAGGACAGTTTCATAGACTTTTCGTAAGATTGTCATTGTAATTCTTGGATTCGCTGTGCAAGGCTGGTATTGCGGTCCTGCTCATTGGTATTGCGTATCATCTCCTGGAATACCGAATCGCTTCCCACCAGAGTCACGCACTGCCTTGCTCTTGTAACAGCCGTATACAGAAGATTCCTGTGGTACAGCTGCCTAGGTCCCTGCAGAAGCGGTATGACCACTGCAGGATATTCACTCCCCTGTGATTTATGTATGGTAATGGCATAGGCCAGTTCCAACTCATCCAGTAAAGCATATGGATACTTTACCATTCTTTTTTCATCATACTCCACAATCACCGTTTCTTCATAGGTATTGATCTCCCGGATGATTCCCATATCCCCGTTGAAGATTCCCATGCCTTTGTCAATGGTCATGCCATATTTGGTGGCCACTTCCCATTCCAGCTGGTAATTGTTCTTAATCTGCATGACCTTATCCCCTTCTCTGAACAGGCGGTCTCCATACTCTTTTTCTGTCTTCCCCGCCTCCGGCGGATTGAGATACTCCTGCAGGATACGGTTCAGCCGCTCCACTCCCAGCAGGCCTTTGCGCATTGGGGTCAGCACCTGGATATCGTAAGGCTGGGCATTGACATACTTGGGCAGTTTCTTCTGGATTAGGGTGATAACCACGCTGATGATGACATTGGCGTCCTGCCGCTTCAGGAAGAAGAAATCCCTGCTCTTATTATCCAGCACGACTTCTTCCCCACGGTTGATCTTATGGGCATTCACCACGATATCGCTTTCTCCTGCCTGGCGAAAGATCTTGGTCAGCATCACCACCGGAAAGCAGTGAGACTCAATGATGTCTTTCAGCACGCTTCCCGGCCCCACGCTCGGAAGCTGGTTCCTGTCGCCTACCAGAATCAGCCGTGTCCCCGGGACGATTGCGCCCAGCAAGGCATGCATGAGCGGAAGATCCACCATGGACATCTCGTCAATAATAATTACATCTGCTTCCAGCGGATTCTCTTCATTGCGCCCGAATCCATTGACCGTCTCATCTTCTGGATTTCCGCTGACCTCCAGAAGGCGGTGGATGGTCTGAGCCTCATATCCGGTGGCCTCGGTCATCCGCTTGGCCGCCCGTCCCGTGGGGGCCGCAAGACGGATATCCAGCCCCTCGCTCTCAAAAAAATGTATCATGGCATTGATGGTTGTAGTCTTTCCCGTTCCCGGGCCTCCGGTCAGTACCAGGATGCCTCTTCTGGCAGCCTCCATCACCGCTGTGCGCTGCATGTCGTCCAGATACAGGCCGGTATTTTCTTCAATAGCCTGTAGCCGTTTCATCAGGCTGGCCTCCGCCACCTCGCAGGCGACATTCAGATCATGGAGCATCTTCGCCACATTCATTTCCATATAATAATAGTGAGATGCATAGACTCTCATGCCTTCTTGGGATTCCTTCATTACAATCTTCTTCTCAATAGCCAGATCCATCAGATACTTCTCGATATCCTGTATTTCCACTTCCAGCAGCTGGCCGGCACGGTAGGTCAGCGTTTCCTTTTTCAGATACACATGGCCTTCGTTCACGCTCTGTAAAAGGGTATAGAAAATACCGCTGCGGATGCGATAGTCGGAATCGGTATGGATTCCGACCTTGGATGCAATCTCATCAGCGGTCTTAAACCCTACGCCAGGCACATGGTCGGCTATCTGGTAAGGATTCTCTTCTATGACACGGTACACGCTCCGCCCGTAATGCTGGTATATCCTTGCTGCCAGAGTCGTCGATATCCCGTATTTCTGCAAATAGATCATTGCCTGGCGCATGTCCTTCTTTTCTTCTACTTGAGTGGCAATCTCCCGGGCCTTGCGCTCGCTGATCCCTTTGATCTCAGCTAAGCGTTCCGGCTCTTCCTCGATGATGCGGAAGGTATCCTGCTTAAACTTTTTTACAATCCTTCCGGCCAGGGCTGCGCCTACCCCTTTCACCGCTCCGGATCCCAGGTACCGCTCAATGGAAACCAAGTCCTCCGGCTCGCAGACTTCAGATGCCTCTGCCTTAAACTGCAGTCCGTACAGTTTATGGGTCGTATACTCTCCTTGCAATTTTAAGAGTTCGCCTTCCTCAATATAGTGGAAGTTTCCAACGCAGGTCATCTCGCCGTCGTCATTATTCAGATTAAATACCGTATACCCGTTATCTTCATTGCGGTATACGATGTGTTCTACATATCCTTTTATATTATCCATTAAAAATCTTTTCGCCCACCCATGAATTCAACAAACTGGCCGGTTCCGATGGCTACCACCTTCATCGGATCCTCGGCAGTCATAGTATTGATTCCGGTCTTCTCTTCGATTAGTTCTTCCAGTCCTCTTAACATCGCTCCCCCGCCGGTCAGCATGATTCCACGGTCAAGGATATCGGCAGACAGTTCCGGCGGCGTCCGCTCCAGCACGCTGATCACAGCTTCCACGATCTGTCCCGTAGTCTCCCTAAGCGCTTCTTCCGTCTCGGATGAAGTAACCGTAACGGTCTTTGGAAGTCCTGTCACCAGGTTCCTTCCTCTTACTTCCATGGCTTCATCCTCGATCAGGGGATAGGTCGTCCCAATCTTAATCTTGATATCTTCAGCCGTACGCTCTCCAATCAGAAGATTATGCTTCTTACGCATATAGCGCACGATGGCCTCGTCAAAATCATCTCCTGCCAGTTTGATGGAAGTATTCACCACCGTTCCTCCAAGGGAAATGACGGCGATATCGGAAGTTCCTCCGCCAACGTCAACGATCATATTTCCACAGGGCTTGGAGATGTCGATTCCCGCACCGATCGCGGCAGCCACCGGCTCCTCGATCAGATTGACTTCCCTGGCACCGGCTGCATAGGTCGCCTCTTCCACCGCTTTTTTCTCCACTTCCGTCACGCCGCTTGGCACGCAGATGCTGATCCGCGGCTTCTTGAATGTACGCTTGCCCATGGCTTTCTGCACAAAGTACTTTATCATCTTCTCCGTAACCGTATAATCTGAGATCACGCCCTGGCGCAGCGGGCGGATAGCCACGATGTTGCCCGGCGTCCTTCCAAGCATCAGGCGCGCTTCCTCGCCGATTGCCTTAATTGCGTTGGTATCCCTGTCAAATGCCACCACGGACGGCTCTTTTAAGATCACGCCCTTGCCCTTGACATATACCAGAACGCTGGCGGTACCCAAATCAATTCCAATATCTACTGACATCCTTATTCCCCTTTCATTATGCTATCTATTTGATTATCATTTGTTTATCCAATTAAACGCATCTTATGTGCACGTTTCATTATAATCAAATTTCCGAAAAATGGAAACCCCCTTTTTCCTTAATTCTTTGTGAACCGCCCTTATCGGCGCAGCATGGCGTCGATATATTTTCCTGTGTAGGACACAGGATTTGCAGCCACTTCTTCTGGTGTTCCCTGGGCAATAACGGTGCCTCCCTTATCTCCGCCTTCCGGACCGATGTCGATGATATAGTCCGCGGTCTTAATCACATCCAGATTGTGCTCGATGACGATGACCGTGTTCCCGTCGGAAGACAGCCTGCGCAGTATCTCCGTCAGTTTGTGCACATCTGCAAAATGCAGTCCTGTCGTAGGTTCATCCAGGATGTATATGGTCTTTCCCGTGCTTCTCTTGCTCAACTCTGTTGCCAGCTTGATCCGCTGCGCCTCCCCTCCTGACAGGGTTGTGGACGGCTGCCCCAGGCGGATGTATGACAGCCCCACGTCGTTGAGCGTCTCCATCTTCCTGCGAATGCTGGGTACATTCTCAAAGAAATGGAGCGCTTCCTCCACCGTCATATTTAGCACATCATAGATGCTTTTTCCTTTATACTTGACCTCCAGCGTCTCCCTGTTATAGCGCTTGCCTTTGCAGACTTCGCAGGGGACATAGACATCCGGCAGAAAATGCATCTCGATCTTCAGGATGCCGTCTCCGCTGCAGGCTTCGCACCTGCCGCCCTTGACATTGAAACTGAAACGCCCCTTCTTGTAGCCTTTCGCCTTGGCATCGGCCGTAGCGGCGAACAGATCCCGGATCAGGTCAAATACCCCGGTATACGTGGCCGGGTTCGAACGGGGCGTACGTCCGATCGGAGACTGGTCGATGTCGATGACCTTATCCAGCTGCTCGATTCCTATGATATCCTTGTGCTTGCCAGGAATGGTCCTGGCCCTGTTCAGTTCTTTTGCCAGACGCTTGTACAGGATTTCGTTGACCAGTGAACTTTTCCCGGAGCCGGAAACGCCTGTCACGCAAGTCATCACTCCCAGCGGGAACTGCACATCTATATTCTTCAGATTGTTCTGCCTGGCTCCGATCACCTTCAGCCATCCGGTAGGTTTTGCCCGCTCCTTGGGCACAGGTATCTGAATTCTCCCACTTAGGTATGCGCCAGTTATGGAATTCTTATTCGCCATAATCTCTTCTGCATTCCCTTGGGCGACGACTTCTCCCCCGTGTTCTCCGGCGCCTGGCCCGATATCCACAATATAATCGGCTTCGCGCATGGTGTCCTCGTCATGTTCTACGACCACCACCGTATTGCCCAGATCCCGCAGATGCTTTAAGGTTCCCAGCAGCTTGTCATTATCCCTCTGGTGCAGGCCGATGCTTGGCTCATCCAGAATATATGCCACTCCCACCAGGCCGGAGCCTATCTGGGTAGCCAGGCGGATCCTCTGCGCTTCTCCGCCCGACAGGCTTCCCGTTGCCCGTGACAGCGTCAGGTAGTTCAGGCCCACATCCATCAGGAATTGGATTCTCGCGTTAATCTCCTTCAGTATCTGCCCTCCAATCATCATCTGATGCTTATTCAGCTTCAGGCGGCTGAGGAACTTCTGAAGACGCTCGATCGAAAGCGCCGTAACCTCTGCAATGTTCTTTCCGCCTACCGTAACTGCCAGCGCTCCTGGCTTCAGCCTCTGGCCGCCGCACTCATGGCAGGGCGTGATACGCATGAACTCTTCGTATTCTGCCTTTGACGTCTCGGAAGACGTCTCCCGGTATCTGCGCTCCACGTTGCGGATCAAGCCTTCAAAGGCCACGTCATAGACGCCTTCTCCCCGCTGGCCCCGGTAATGCACCTTGATCTCCTTGCCTCCGGTTCCGTTGATGATAATGTCATGAATTTTCTTCGGATACTTTTTAAAAGGCGTGTCCAGAGAAAACTTATACTCTTTGCTAAGCGCATCCAGGATAGCATAAGTAAAACTCTTCTTATCCGTACAGGACTGCCATCCCATGACGGTTATAGCCCCCTCGCTGATGCTCAGATTCTTATCCGGAATGATCAGATCCTCGTCAAACTCCATCTTATAGCCCAGACCGAAACATTCCGGGCAGGCGCCAAAGGGATTGTTAAAAGAGAAGCTTCTCGGCTCGATCTCATCAATGCTGATCCCGCAGTCCGGGCAGGCAAAGTTCTGGCTGAAGTTAATCGGTTCCCCGCCAATGACATCCACGATCAATAGCCCTTCTGCCAAGGCCAGCACATCCTCAATGGAATCCGTCAGCCTCTGCTCAATGCCCTCCTTTACTACCAGACGGTCTACGATGATCTCTATGTTATGCTTGATATTCTTATCCAGCGCGATCTCTTCGGATAATTCGTACAAGTTCCCATCCACCCGCACGCGGACATACCCGCTTTTCTTAGCCCGTTCAAATAGTTTTGCATGGGTTCCCTTCCTTCCCCGCACTACCGGGGCAAGGAGCTGGATCTTGGTCTTCTCGGGAAGTTCCATGATCTGATCCACCATCTGGTCCACCGTCTGTTTCTTAATCTCTTTCCCGCACTGCGGACAGTGCGGAATTCCGATTCTTGCATAGAGCAGCCGGAAATAGTCATAGATCTCCGTCACCGTCCCTACCGTGGAACGAGGATTCCGGTTGGTGGACTTCTGGTCAATCGAGATGGCCGGAGAAAGTCCCTCAATGCTCTCCACGTCCGGCTTCTCCATCTGTCCCAGGAACTGTCTGGCATAGGAGGACAGGGACTCCATATACCTTCTCTGCCCCTCCGCATAGATCGTATCGAAGGCCAGGGAGGACTTGCCTGAACCGCTTAGGCCCGTCAATACCACCAATTCATTTCTGGGGATATCCAGATCAATATTCTTCAGGTTGTGCTCGTTGGCTCCCCTGATCTTAATAAACTGTCTGTTTGAATTCTTTTCGGTCATTGCTTTATCCTTTCAATAGTTTCTTCAATTCTACTAATTTATCACGCAATTCTGCGGCTGCCTCGAAGTTCAATTCTGCGGCTGCCTTCTTCATCTGTTTCGTCAGTTCTTTTGTCAGTTTCTCCAGTTCCTTCTCGCTCATGGATTCCGGATCTTTCTCCAGGCGCAGTTCTTCCGCCGCCACCTTCTTAGATACGGCGATCAAGTCACGGACGCTCTTCTGGATGGTCTGCGGCGTAATCCCATGGGCTTCATTATATTCCATCTGTACCTTTCTGCGCCGTTCGGTCTCATCAAGGGCAAGGCGCATGGAGTCCGTAATCTTATCTGCATACATGATGACATGGCCCTCTGCGTTACGCGCGGCACGGCCGATGGTCTGTATCAGGGACGTCTCGGAACGCAGGAATCCTTCCTTGTCCGCATCCAGGATTGCCACCAGAGTGATCTCTGGTATATCCAGTCCCTCTCTTAAAAGATTGATTCCCACCAGCACATCGAACACGTCCAGGCGCATATCCCGTACAATCTCGGTACGCTCAAGAGTATCAATATCCGAGTGAAGGTATCTGACACGGATGCCCAGTTCCCTCATATAATCTGTCAGATCTTCCGCCATCCGCTTTGTCAAAGTGGTAATCAATATCTTATTCTTCTTCGCGATTTCCTTATTCACTTCTCCAACAAGATCATCAATCTGGCCTTCCACTGGACGAACCTCTACCTCCGGATCAAGCAGGCCAGTTGGACGGATGACTTGTTCCGCCCGCAGCAGTTCGTGCTGTTCTTCATAAGGACCCGGAGTCGCGGATACGAACATGACCTGATCAATCTTGCTCTCGAACTCCTCAAAACTTAACGGCCGGTTATCTTTGGCAGATGGCAGACGGAATCCATATTCCACCAGCGTGGACTTTCTGGACTGGTCCCCATGGTACATGCCGCCTATCTGGGGCACCGTCTTATGGGACTCGTCAATCATCATAATAAAGTCATCCGGGAAATAATCGATCAGAGTATGCGGCGGCTGTCCTGGCTCCAGGCCGGTCAGATGCCGGGAATAGTTCTCGATCCCCGAACAGAAGCCAGTCTCCCGCATCATCTCAATGTCAAAATTGGTACGCTCGGAGATTCTCTGGGCCTCCAGAAGCTTCCCTTCGCTCTTAAAGTAGTGGATCTGATCCTCCAATTCCTCCTCAATACCACGGATCGCACGCTCCATGCTCTCTTTTGACACCACGTAATGGGATGCCGGGAAGATGGCGACATGGTTCAGCTCGTTCTTAATCTCCCCTGTCAGCACGTCCACTTCCGAGATCCGGTCCACCTCGTCCCCAAAGAACTCGATCCGGTAGGCCATTCCTTCCGTAAGCGCAGGGATGATTTCCAGTACATCGCCCCGCACACGGAAGGTTCCTCTCTTAAAGTCCATCTCATTGCGCTCGTACTGAATCTCAATCAACTTGCGGATAACCTCGTCCCGATCCTTCTCCATGCCGGGGCGAAGGGAGATGACCATGTTCTGGTAATCGATAGGGGAGCCCAGGCCATAGATGCAGGACACGCTGGCCACGATGATCACGTCCCTGCGCTCAGACAGCGCCGCCGTGGCGGAGTGGCGCAGCTTGTCTATCTCGTCATTGATTGAAGAGTCCTTTGCTATATAGGTATCGGAGGAAGGCACGTAGGCTTCCGGCTGGTAGTAGTCGTAGTAGGAGACAAAATACTCAACTGCATTATTGGGGAAGAATTCCTTGAACTCTCCATAGAGCTGAGCGGCCAGGGTTTTATTGTGTGCAATAATAAGGGTAGGCTTCTGCAATTCCTGTATCACATTCGCCATCGTGAAGGTCTTGCCAGACCCCGTCACCCCCAGTAAAGTCTGGCATTGATTCCCCTCTTTAAATCCCTGTACCAGCTTTTTAATCGCCTGTGGCTGGTCACCGGTCGGGGTGTATTCTGATACTAATTCAAACTTTCCCACTGCCAAAAACCTCCTTATTATTTCTATTGTTAACCCAAAATGGATTTTTCCTGTTCGTAACACAACGCAATTTTTAATACAAATTGATGATATAGTATACCATAATTTATCCTATATTAAAACATTCATGGCTTATATAAACTTGGACACACGCCAAATTCCTTTACAACACCTGTCATCATTGACATATATAAAAACACACTAAAATTCATTTTCACACGTTTCGAGAACATATGTTCCCACCCAAGTATAACGGTTATTTTTCGTACAGTCAATATGAAAATTAGAATTATATTGCTTTTATTTTCCAATCAAATAATAGACTGCAAAATGCTGCTGTTGCTTATATCAATTTCCTGTTTTAAACGCCTCTACATCATATTTCCACAAAAAATAAGACTATTGCGAGATATCCACAATAGTCTTACTTTTAAACTATGCTGAAATTTTCCTAAGATCTTTTCCATATTTTTCATTCAAAAGTCTGATGTCTTCTTCTGTATACGGATGTACTTCATCAATAAATTCTTCCATTTCTTCAACGGCACCCTCTATGATTGCCTGCTTATCCGTATATACATCTACTGTGATTATTGAACTGGCATGCCCCAACGAAGCCGCTATTGCACGTTGATTGATATTGTTTTTCATCAACAGGGTGGTGTAGGTATGCCTCAAGTCATGAGGTCTGATATAAGGAAGCTTTATACTCTCAATCAACTCTTTATAAGGCTCATATAGGTAGGAAATACTCCTTGGTCTTCCATAACTGGAACAGCAAATGTAATCCTTATCCTGGAAAGCCCACACTCCATGTTGCCGTCTGCTCCTGTTCTTTTCATATTTTGCGTTCTTCTAATATGCCATGGAACACATAATCAGAAATAGGAATTGTCGGCTTATTTTTATAGTATGATTCTCATAGTCAATATCTGAGTATTTTAAACCACTTATTTCACTCTTTCTTAAACCCATCAATACCATAAACAAGATGTACATATATATTTTTGTTCCTTTTGCTGCTTTTAATAGAACTTTTACCTGATCCAATGTATATGTCTTACTTAAGTCGATTCTTATCTCATGATAAGGTGAAGTTTCCGCATTCTTGGGCAACTGAAGTTCTGCTGCCGGATTATAAGTAATCAAATTTTTTGAAAGCGCAAATTCCAAAGACGTGTTCAAATTCGATTTTGCAATCTTGGCTTGTTACACATACATGTTTTAACCAGTAGTTCAATAATTCTTCCAGCTTCACGTCTTTGTATACGACATACTTTTTGCTATTAAGCTGTACAATTACGTTGTCTCTTTCCTTTTCTGCTTCTGATTTTTAAACAAACCCGGAATGCTGACATTCTTTTTCTGTAAGGTCATTAAATTTCACAACTACGCGGAATCCATATTTCCCCTTAATAGTGATAACACAGTCATAACTTTTATTTGCGTGCTTCCAACAGTTCCCTTATATGCAATTACTGTAGCTGGAGAACTACTTCTATTTGTATATTTAACAGTTGTATACGGCAAACTAGTACTAGCAGAAAATGATGCCGTCATAGATAACGTCTTTCTTGCAGAATATTGTTTATCTCCAAAACTCTCATTCCACACTGCGCCAGAACCAAACAATGCGATTTCTTCTGTTGTCAATTCCGTTTCACTCTTTCCCAATTCTTTAAGAATTATATCCTTGTTTTCTACAGAAAGGATATCCCCATATTGCATTGTAACCGAAGATTGTTCTTCAAGATTTTGTTCTGTGTCACTCGCAAGCGCAGTTATATTAAGTAGAAAAACTAAAGACAAAACTAACAATACAGACATCAAATTCTTATTCTTAATTTTTTTTATAAAAAATCCTCTCTTTTGTATTTAGTACCACGGATTAGGTAAAAACGGTAATACTCCATTCCAAATTGCACCAAGGATAATCTCAGTTCCTCCCATTAAAAAAAAGAAGTATCATGCCAATTACAAAAACTGCATTCAAACTGCATATAAAAATTTTTATTGTCTTTGTTTCAAATATCACACATGTAAGCACTGAACTATAAAATGCAACCCATATAAAATTGAAAACAACCAATTTACTTCCACCTAGATACATAATACATAGAACAGGAAAAACAAATGATGCACATAAAACCAGGACCTTAACCCAAACTTTCGTTCTGATAAATTGTAAAACTTTTTTCATGTTATTACCTTCTTTCATTTACCATAACCCTACAATAACTTTTGTTCTTGCATTTTCTCATTCTTAAACAGAACATCTTGTTTCTTTTACCAATTCTATACTTCGGGTTTATATTCTTCGGGTTTATATTCTTCGGGTTGCAACCCTCCTCTCCTGATTTTTTATAATTATCGCTCAAATTAATTTGATAATTAAATTGTAATCTATCGACAGAATATTGCAATATTTCTTACCCAAACTACGATATCTATGTATAAAAAACTATCTTTTTGTGTCTACTACTTTTATAAGATGACATTAACACCCTAAACTGTATTTTCATTAATAATTAAGTTATTTTCGCAGAAAAAGCATTCTTTTCTACACTACCCCTAAATATATAATCATCCTGTCTAAGATAATTGAAATATTGTTCATAGTTCATACTCAACTTTTATCATATTTTTCCATACTCATCTTGATAATGTCGATCTCACATCTAAATACCAATTCAATTTCATACCGACTATATATTATAACAAAACTTTAAAGTTCTTATTTTCACCCCTGTAAGTTGTTTCTTTTATAAAAACAAGGACAGTTTTCTGCTGGAGTATGCCAAGACTCTGGGAACAAAAGGACATCAGATATTAGATGACAGTGACTTAAGTGCAGACCCTGTTGAGATTCTGTCAGAATATTATATTTATAAATCTTCGATTCTTGATGAAGCCGGATATATCCTGTGCAGAGATATCAATGACCGCTTTAACAATATATGGATGAGTAATTATGAGTATAATGAATATTCAGGGGTGCGCTGTCTTACGCCATTTCTGAGGAAAAGAATAGATGCCGGACAGTTTAAAATTAGTTATTCGGCTGAGGAAGCCGCATGGCTTATGCAGGCTTTGTTCCAGGGCTGTGTTTCATACTGGCTTCAGATTGAAGGAACAATCAAATTGCAGAATATAACGAAGGAACGGTTTCTTCCAATCGTGATTAAAAATCTTACCTAAACGAAACGGAGGACCCCAAAGTCATAAAATCTGACTCAAGGGTCCTCCGTTTCATACATCTAAAACCTCTGTAAGGTTATATCTTCATTAAAATTTCATCTGCCGGATCCATCCTTTCTCGCTTTCCCCCAAGGTAGTTAATTCCGGAGTACGAATCTCTTTTTTTATCTGCGCGGCAGCCGCATAGGTAATATTCCTTCCTGCAAAAATTTTAACATTCTCCATTGTAGTCAATAAGCCTCTATGCTACAATAATGTTTACTTAACTCTTGCCGACTGGAGGTATATCTGTGAGAAAACCTAATGCTGAGCACAGTAAAAAAATGCAAGGCAAATATATATCGTGGGCAGCAATAATCCTTAGCATCCTGCTTTTGGCATCTTCGATCATCATCACCGGCTTTCCTGATATAAAGGATAGAATCCATTTTCCTGCCAAATCCCTGGATGCTTCTTTTGACGGCTGGTATTATTATGAAGGAACGGATAAAGTACCGGCTTCCCCGCTTCCATATAATGTTACCGGCTCGAAAGCCGACTTTTATAATATTATACCTGAAGGCTATAACACCGGATACGTCATGTCCTTTGACAATAGTTACCAATATATTAAAGTTTATATAGATGGCCAGCTAGTTTACCAATACCAGAAGGACAAGGAGAATCCTCGCTTCATGCCCTCTAAGATCCGATGCTTTGTGGATATTTTGCCAGAGTACTGTGGCAAGGAGGTTCGGATATCAATAAAAAGCGACTCTTTAAGTCCATATAGCAAACTGTCTCCCGTCTGGCTTCAGACGCCCAAAGAAGCAGTTAATACTCTTTTTATAGAAAACATCCGACCATTTTTATTCTTCATCATGATCGGAGGCCTCGGCATTGCGATGCTTATAGGGTTCCTCATCCTTTGCCGGCAGAAATCCCAGAACCGGCCCGACTTTTACATGCTGCTATACCTGGCGCTTTTCATTCTTGATTCAGCAATTTGGGTATTCACTGATTCCGGCCTTCCACAGTTTTTCTTCGGCAACAGCCTGTTAGTCATGGTGGTTTCTTTTGAAGCCTTCCTTCTGCTTCCGCTGCCGCTGCTTGCTTTTATCCGCACATTTAGTGGCCGCCAAAACTCCTTTGGCAAGTTTCAATGGCTCTGCGTGCTGAATTTTATCGCACAGAATCTGCTGTACATATTCGGCGCAGCCAATTTTATGCGGATGCTGCTTCTCACCCATGCTATCCTGCTGCTGAATATCGCTTACGGCGCTGTATACATGTGTGTCGAACTGTATCATAGCCGCTCGCTTTATGCTAAGTGGACATTGATCGGTTTGGGATTATTCGTAGGAATTTCCTGCCTGTCCCTTGTATCTTTTTATAAAACAAAGGGAAATGATAACTCCCGCTTTTTTACGCTGGGATTTACTATCTTTATCATTATTCTAATGCTCCTTATGTTTCGGCGCTTCCTCGGCATATCGGAAGAATCGGCCAAATCCGCAGTATATCAGGAACTGGCATATAAGGATATCCTTACAGGCCTGGGAAACCGGACTGCCTATGAGGAAAAACTGGAAACCCTGGACGATATCATACTGCTGAATCAGAACACCGCCGTTATCATGCTGGATATTGATAAGTTAAAGATTGTAAACGATACCTGGGGACACCGGGAGGGAGACTCCCTGATCCGGGACGCTGCTGAATGCATCTGGAATGCTTACGGGGATATTGGCGATTGCTACCGCGTTGGCGGAGATGAGTTTATCGTCATTCTGAAAAATTGTACGCTGACGCCTGACACCTATCGCGTAAATCTTGAAACGTCTATCCAGGCATGCAACGCGTCCAGAAATATCCCTCTGTCCATTTCAAGCGGTTTTGCCCAAAAGCCGGAAGATCTGCCGGAAATCACCATCCGAAGCCTGATCTCTATGGCTGACCAGCAAATGTACCAGCATAAGCATAAGGGAGCGTCAGACAAACCCGATTTTTAGGATACTATCTACAAGAAGCATATTTCACAGAATTCCGTGCTTTTCAGAACACGATCCCCTGTGAGATATGCTTCATTTATGTTTCAACAAAATTTTCCATAACTGGAACCTTTTTTAAATCAAATCACTTCTGACAATTCGTCCCTGAGTCCCTCTACCCTTTGGAATTCGTCTTCTATCTCCCGGTACATATCCGGATAGTCTTCTCTTGCCTCTCCCAGGCGCAAAGGCTCTACGATCGCGCATACACGATCAAATAGAGGCGTTAGCCCCATATTCGCGGTAACCCCTTTTAACGTATGGGCCGCCGTAAATGCCTCCCCGTAATCCTTGTCCTTCAGCGCCTGTCCCAGTTTTTCCATACTCGGATCCTGGAACAGCATTCCAAGAAACTTCATATACATTTTCTCATTCCCCATGAAACGGGCAATCGTTTTCTGATAATCTGCCCCGTATTCTTCAAATATCTCCTTGAACGTTCTCATTCTGCCAGTCCACCTCCAAATATAAAATCATACATAACCTGATACAGCCGTTCTGGCTCAATTGGCTTTGCCAAATGGGCATTCATCCCTGCTGCCTTGCTCTTCTCGATGTCGTCGTCGAACGCATTGGCCGTCATCGCTATGATTGGGATTTTCCGGGCATCCTCATTGCTCAGATGCCTGATATTGGTAGTGGCTGCCAGTCCATCCATCAATGGCATGCGTATATCCATCAGGATGGCATCGTAATAGCCTGCCTCGGACTTGCTGAATTTCTCCAGCGCGCGCAATCCGTTCTCTGAGGTTTCTACAGTAAAGCCCTTACTCTCCAATAGCATTACCGCAACCTCCGTGTTAATCTGGTTGTCTTCCGCAAGCAACACCCGTTTGCCGGTAAAGTCATAAACGTCAGCCGCCACCTGCTTCTCTTCTTCCTTCTCGTTCAATACCCTGGTAAACGCCGAGATCAGGGAGGACTTGAACATCGGCTTGCTCATCAGCAGATTTACTCCCGCAAGCTTGGCTTCGTGCTCAATCGCGATCCAGTCATAGGCCGTCATAATGATAATCGTCACATCCGGGCCCACTATTTTACGGATACGGCGGGCAGTCTCGATTCCGTCCATCTCCGGCATCTTCCAGTCTATCAGAATCATGTCAAAATACTTCTTCTCCTGCCAAAGTTCCTTTACCCGCTCAATAGCCTTGCGGCCGCTGTCCACCCACTCGGCCTTGATTCCCATCTCTTTTAGCGTAGCCATAGCACTTTCGCACACGGCCACATCATCATCTACTACTAGAGTCTTCAAATGCGAGAAATTGAGGTTCGTCTTTGTCTGATTGTGGCGCAGCTTCTCTTCCTCTGTAATTCCCAACTTCACATCAATGGTGAACTCGCTGCCCAGGCCTTTGATGGAACGTACGGCGATCCTCCCATCCATCATGTCTACGATGCTTTTCGAAATTGCCAGCCCCAGGCCAGTGCCTCCATACATCGTCGTGGCTCCTGTGGATTCCTGGGAAAATGGCTCATATATACGGGAAATAAATTCCTCGCTCATGCCGATTCCCGTATCATTCACGATAAATCGCAGTTGCGCGCTACTTTTGCTCCGTTTTCTCTGGGATGCCGAGAAGGTTACCTTTCCGCCTTCATTGGTGAATTTAATCGCGTTACTCAGGATATTGATCAGCACTTGCTGCAGTTTCATAGCGTCCCCTATATAATAATCATCCAGCACCGGATCTACGATGCACTCATACTCCACGCCTTTGGCTGCTGCCTGCCCATAGCAGATGGAATTGATTCCATTCAGAAACTCCTCCGTTGGAATCTTCTCATTCTTCAGCAGCATCTTCCCACTCTCAATCCGGCTCATATCCAGGATATCATTGATCAGTGATAGCAGAAACCTAGAGGATATCCCAATCTTGGATATGCAGTCAGCCACCTGTTCATCATCTCCGATGGACTGGGCTGCAATCGTACTCATGCCAATGATCGCATTCATCGGCGTGCGGATTTCGTGGCTCATCCGTGAAAGGAAGTCCGACTTGGCGGCATTGGCCTGTTCCGCCGCCACCAGCGCGGAAGCCAGTTCCTCCTTCTGCCGCTGCTCTTTGTGGATGACATCGCTTACGTCCCTGCGGGCCATGCAGACCCTTCCGGTAGCCCGGCTGATATAAAATACCTGGAAATGCTTCATCCGCTTCATGCCAAGCTGATCTTTAAATTCCACCAGGAACGTATAGGAATCCTGATGTTCCAGCTGTTCCTTCATATATTGGAAGTCCAGCTTCCCAAGATATTCCTTTCTGGCTTCCTCGTCCATAAATTTTTCCGCGATCCTGCGGATCGACTGCTGAAACCGCCCTTGCACGGGAATCGTATCCGCGCGACTGCTGTCGAAGGAAATCAGCCGATGCGTATCCCGCACGATATCGATGTCTGAGATAACGTCATAATCCAGTGTCGCAAGTTTTTTAAGCAGCAGTTCCTGCATTTTCTGCTCTGTAAGGTCGGAAGTATAGAAGAAAATGATTACATCGCCGGTTTCCGGATTCTGGGAAGTCCTCATATTCGTGCTTCCCCAGAATGCCATGCCGTCATTACGCCTGCGCAGGAATTCGAAGTGATAATCGCATCTGCCCAAGGCATAGTCCTGTAATACCTTCTCCCGCTTCAAGGTGGCACGTATTTCTTTTGCGGACTCCTCATCTATGGCAGACATTGCCAGCTGTTCTACAACCTGGTCATAATTTTCTCCGACCCTGACAATCGCCGTTTCCGAGGAAGACACATAACTTTCCAGACGGTTCTGCGTAATATTTATCCTTCCCTGGATGCTCTCCCCAGAAGAAAGCATTTCCGCAAAATAGGCCAATTCCTTTTCGTACAGTTCCCTGACTCTCTCATGCAGATGCTTCTCTTCCGTAATATCCACGAAAACGCAGTAGAAATACTGCTCCCCGTCAGGCTCGTCAAAGAGCTGGGCCTTGATGGAGATCCATCGCACCCTCCCGTCCTTGCAAACCAGCCGATTCTCATTGTGTATCGTATTCCCATGCTTTAACTGATCCTTGAGTTTGTCAGCCATAATCTCCAGATCCTCCGGATAGATCACTGACGCCATATGGTTCCCCATAGCTGCAAACTCTTCTCTTGTATAGCCTATGAACTCAAACAGCCCATCATTTGCGTCAATCACGGAAAACACATTGTCAAACTTGCACCTAAAAACTGCGCCTGGGATATTATTATAGATGTTCAGCACTTCTTCCTGCGACTGCCTCTGCCGGGTAATATCTATGCATACCGATATGAGGACCTCTCTGTCATCCTCGGTCTGCATTCCCCTTCCTGCATCATGTACCCAGATATAAGTGCCATCCTTCTTCCGCATCCGGTATTCCGCCGCATACTCTCCCTTTTCTTCTATCTGCCGGAACACATCTGCCTGCATATTCTGCCGGTCTTCCGGATATATGCAGTTTAGAAGCGATCCCTGGATTTGGGCCTGGAACTCCTCTTCGTTGACATATCCCAGATAATCCAGCATCCTCTTGTTGATGAAGTAAAGCGGCAGCCGTGGCTCCAGATAGCAGCCGATCATTCCTCCGGGCATAGATTCTTCCAGCAGTTCCTCCCTCAATTTTGCGGCCTGCTCGATAACCAGCGTCTCCGGATAATGTTCTCCATTCTGCTGGGCCCTGCTGGGCTCTGCAAAATGAATGCTCCTGATCTTCCATTGCCCGCAAGTTCTTCCCAAAACGCAGAACGCGCGCAGATGCCACTGGTACATGGTATTTCTTAAGCGGAATTTCGCAGACAGATTATGGACATTGTCCGCCAGTATCTGTTCGCGCATGTATAATATCTCGAACAGAAAAGGTTCCGGCATCTCATCGATATCCTGCCGGATATATGATGACATTTCCTCAATTCCGCTGGCTTCCTCCTCATCTCCTGTCCCTATGAATTCCACGTCCTCTGTCAGATACCCTAAAGCGTCTTCCAGATTCCGCTCTTCAAACCAGGCTTGGCAGAACGCCTGAAGCGTCGCCTTCGCCGTAACTTGCTGTTCCATCTGTCCTATTCCTCTCTATCCAATACTTTGTGCAATGTCATCCGTAATATGTCTATATCTATAGGCTTGGCCACATGCGCCGTCATTCCTGCTTCCAAAGATGCCTGTACGTCTTCGGCAAAAGCATTGGCAGTCATGGCCACGATCGGGATTGTCCGCGCATCGGGCCTGTCTGTCTGCCGGATACGCGCAGAAGCCTCATATCCGTTCATCACCGGCATCTGTATATCCATCAATATGGCATCGTATTCTCCCGGAGGCGCTTCCTCGAATGCCTGCACCGCCTGCCTGCCGTCCATCCTCAACACAGACTCTGCGCCAAACATTCCCAGCAGCTCGCAGAGGATCTCCGCATTGATATCATTATCCTCAACCACCAGGAACCGCCTGCCCGCCAATTCCTTTTCCCTCTTTGGGCCCAGAGTCTCTGACTCCAGGGAATTCTGCCATTCCTCCGGCATGATCTCGCATTCCAGTTCCACCTGGAATACAGAGCCTTTCGACACCTGGCTTTCAACCGTCAGCCGGCCTCCCATCAGATCTACCAGTCCCTTGGTAATACTAAGGCCAAGCCCCGTCCCTTCTACCTTCTCTGCCGCATGGCTTCGCATAAAGGGCTCGAACAGGCTCTGCTGGAACTCTTGCGTCATCCCAATGCCCGTATCCGTCACTGTAAAACGATAGCAGGTCCATTGTGCTCCTTGTTTTGCAGGCGACTCTTCAACGGCAAATCCGACGGTCCCCCCACTTGGCGTGAATTTTACCGCGTTGCTGAGGATATTGATCAGGATCTGGCTGATACGCAGCGAATCCCCATAAAAATTCTTATGGCTGATGCGTGACTGAATCTCGAATTTAATTCCGGCATCTTTCGCCTGAGGCTCGATGATGGCCGCCAGCTGTCCGATCAGCCCCGGCATATGGATTGCCATATGGTTGATGGTGATCTTGGAATTTTCAATCTTGCTCATATCCAGAATATCGTTGACAAGGCTTAAAAGATGCCTGGAAGATGTCTCGATCTTCTTCAGACAGTCTTTTACCCTCTCCATGTCATGGATATTGGCATTGGCCAGCGTGGTCATGCCTACAATCGCGTTCATAGGCGTACGAATGTCGTGGCTCATGGCAGACAGGAACTCGCTCTTTGCCCTGCTGGCTTCCTGCGCCATGTTCAGGGCATTCTCAAGTTCATGCTTGGCCTCCCGCTCGGATGCCAGCATATCCGTCACATCTGCCCGCACCAGGCAGATCGTGCTATGGTTCTGGTCTCCCCACAATACGTTAATCTGCTTATAGCAGATCTGATCTTCTTCTTGATAGGGAAGGACAAAGTCATATCCTTCCGGCTTTTCTTCCAGACGGCGGATCATGTTTTTCAGTTCAAACTGCTGCCTTGCTTCCTCCTTATTCTCTACCCCATAGAACTTGGCAAAGCCATCTACCGATTTGCTATACTGCTCTAAAATATATGGAGACAGATTTTCCAGCACCGTCTGCCGCGTATACATGATAAACTGCTCGCTTCTGATATTGATAAATCCTGCCAGTTCAAATGTATAGGCGATCATATGCAGCAGACCCTGCTGCTCCTGGATCGACTCCGTAATATCCGTTCTTGACAGGCACACCCTGCCAAGCCTTAAATCGATTGCGGAGACGGTAAGGTTCTTTGCCCATATATTTCCATTCTCATCCATGATAGAAAAGCCAAAAGTGTAGGAGTGTTCCTTCTTTAGCCTATCCATAATATAGCCAGGCTCCAGGCATGCCTGATACTGCTGCCTGTCTTTGGGGACGATCCGGGTCTGAACCATCTGGCTGACCCACTGCGTATGGCTGCCCTGTGCAGGCGGCGCGCAGCAAACCTTGCCGCTGCTTGACAGGATATTATATGTATCATGATGCAGGTCCACGTCCACCACAAAATCATAATCCGTAACGGAGAGACGATGCATGATCCGGTCGGAAATCGTCTGCTCAGTGATATCCGTAACCGTAAGGACTCCGGTAACATCTCCCGTATCCGGAGTTTCCAGCAGGTTCATCTTAAACTGGACATAGCGCCCCTGCTCCTCTTTGGGCAGTTTGACAAAGCATTGCAGAATCTGCTCCGTATCCTTTCTTTCAAATGCGGCCAGGCTTGGCTCATTCAAATACATTTCCAGGAACTTCCTGCGGTCTTTCTCTTCTACAATCAGGCTGCTAAGTCCTGTAAAGAACTTCTCCCTCTCCTCGCCAAACACCTCCAGAAGGCTGGAGTCCGTATAGTCAATGATTTCCAATATCCGATTCCTTGTTATATTGCAGTGCCCCAGCACCAGCGCGTTAGGCCCTGGAGCGCGGTAATGCCGGATAATCAGGTCTTTATACTGGCTGCGCATCCGCTCTTGTGCCTCTATCTCCTCTGTCATATCGTGATAGACGGCATAGACCCTATGGTCGCCACCCTGGTTTTGGATAAGAGAAAGGGTATTTTTTACCCACAGATAGCCATCCTTGCCTTTTTTAATACGGTACACGATCTCATAACTGCTATCACAGCCAGCGATGTACTTTTCCATTGCCTTGCGCACTCTTTCCCTGTCTTCCGGGTGAACTCCCGCCATAGCATCACTGCTGTATAACTCCCATGCATCATCCATATCCATCTCTGTCATAGCGGCAAATCCATCTGATATAAACTCCGGAATCATCGCGCCGTCCTTTTCATAGCGTACGACTGCCACGCCCCCCGGCAAGTGTCTGACCAGCGTCTGAAAATACTGCTCCAGCCTCTCCTTCTCCTTACGCATTTCCACTTCCTGCGTAACATCCCGGACAAACTTGATGTAAGCCGGAATCCCATTCCATTCTGTTTCCTTGAAGCGGGTCTTATAGTACTCCCCTTTCTCTTCCACCCACATCTCATGCTCTTCCCCGTCCGGCTTCTGCGTCTTTAACGAGCAGAAGCTGCAAGGCTCGCTTCTACCCTGAAGCGCTTGATAGCATTTTCTTCCAACGCTGTCTTTACAGTCCTTGAACAATTCTTTGGACTCATTGACATAGAGAAGGTCATAATTCTCCTTGTCTATTACATAGATGCCATCTGCCGTCTCATTGGCAATGCTTTGAAAGAGCCGGGTTTCGGCGGACATTCCCGTAAATACCGCGTAGAACCTGGCATTTTCCGATACCGGCCCCATGCGCCTCCCGTTCAGATGAATCCAGATCAGGCTGCCGTCCTTATGACGCATCCGGTAGGACACATCCAGGACGTCCCCGCTGATCACCGCAGCCTTTGCTGCTGCAAATACCCTCTCCCGGTCCGGTTCATAGATAATGTCCAGGACATTGTTGCGGATCATTTTCTTATACTCTTCTCTGCTGTGCCCAGACAGCATCATCACGCCATCAGAAAAGAAGGTGGGGATAAACTTCTCGCCTTCAACCCTGTAGCTGGCAATTCCTCCGGGTATGGAATTTACCAGATGGCTTAATTCCAGTTCCGTTTCCTTCTGATTGGAAATATTATGGAACACGCAGTGAATCAGAGGGCAGCCGTCCTGCTCTCCGATATATTTCATCTGGGCCCGCACCCATACGATATAGCCTTCCCGATGCTGCTTGCGGAATTCTATCTCGGCAATTCCACGGGTACGGATCACCTCCATAGCCTTATCTACGACCTTCTTAGTATCCTCTTTGTAAGTCAGTCCGGCGGCATCCTGTTTGATCAGCTTCTGGTATTCTTCCACCGTATACCCAGAAAGCTGCGGCACTCCATCTGAAAAGTAGACTGTCTCAAAAATATCCGATACTTTGTAGATTGCCACGCCGCCGGGAATTGCATCCACAATATCCTGCATCTTTTCGTTGGCGCTTGTCAGTTCGTTCTCCAGCCATACCTGCTGGCTGACGTCGCTGTAGACAGCGTAGAGCAGCCGTGTACCATCGTCTTCTCGCTTCATCGTGCCATCGATATGGATATAGTGGTACTTCGCTTCCCTGTCGCTATATAGCCGGAAGGTATGGTGAAGCTCGCGGCCTTCTTCTTTCATTTCTTTAAATTTCTTCTCCAGTTCAGGCATGTCCTCTTGATGAACGCCTGAAAAAGGCATCTTTTTCTCAACTCGGGAAATATGTTCTTTCGAATAGCCTAGTATCTCATAAAAAGCGGGATTGTGATATACCGGGAATATCCTCTCGTCCTCCAGCCGATAGACGCATACGCCGCTGGGGATATTTCGCAAGATTGCCTCTAATTCTTTCTCAAATCCTTTATTCAATTCTAATCCGTTCCTTTCCCAGGTTAAGCGATGCTACTTCGCAATTGCCCACATGCGGACCGGGAGTCCTGTGGCTCCTTCGATTGGAAGAAACGCCACAAATACGATGGCGCCTGCCGGAGGTACCTGATCCAGATTGCACATGACCTCGACCTGCAATTTCCCTTTTCCCAGGAGGTATCTTTCGCATGCCAGATCCCCGGCCTTCTCTGCCAGAGCGGAGGCATCCGTATCCAGCGTCTCATGCCCGTTGGCCGCCGCATTTCTGACTTCATAGATATACTGCAGCGCTTCCATAGACCAGCCCGGGAAATGTTCCCCGCCATTCTCATCTACATTGGAGATTGCATCCATATCCGGCCAACGCTCGCTCCATCCTGTGCGCAGTGCTACAAACGCCCCATCTGGAATATCTCCAAACTTCTCTTCATACGCCTTGATATCCTCCACGGTAACTGCATAGTGCACATCTTCCTTCACCTTCTCGGACACATCGATCACCACGAGAGGATATGCCATATTCCGCACCGTATACTGCTCGCTGAGCGGCTCCCCCTTCACAAAATGTCCTGGAAAATCAATATGCGTTCCAAACTGCCCCGGAAACTTGAAGGTCTGGATCAGACATTCCAGTTCATTTCCCCAGTCATAGGCCGTTTTCCCAAGTTCTACCGCACCTTCCGGTATCCCCGCCCAATAAGGGCTGTGATTGTTCAGTGGATGCGATAATTCTATCCAGCGATACTTTTTCAATTCTTCCATAAGCTCTTCAATAGAATGAACGATTATGGCATCTTTCACCTTGTAATTCTCATTTCTGGTAAGAACGATGTTTATGCGGTTTTTAAGAGGAAGCCCTCCTGGGAAACTCTCCAGGGTCTTTCTTCCCATAACACAAACCTTGCCAGTGGTCTCCTGACGAAACATTTTCATATCCGCCGGAATGCTTACAAGAAGCTTATTGTCTTTTCCAATTCCCCAGTTTTTGTCAGCAGCTACTATTATTTTCATTTCTTATAATCTCCTTTATACGAACTCCTAGAGCGTGTCTAAAAATCATTCCCGCAATCTGCACGCCCCACTTTGCGGGAGATTTTGCCCAAATTCGGTTGCCGTAGCCCGCTACAGCAGCCTCACCATATCTGAAACGCATGCGGCATTGGAACCCTTTCTCATTTACTCCATGTTTAAATGGCAATCGGAATATTTTTAATCTGAGGCCAGGTCTGATAATTCTCCACGATCAGATCATCCGTGGTAAAATCATAGAAATTCTTCACATTCGGATTCAGTTTCACAGTCGGTGCCGGATAAGGTGTCCTGGAAATCAGCTCCTTGATAACCGGAACATGTCTGTCATAAATATGACAATCCGCGATCACATGTACCAGCTCACCGGCTTCCATGTCACAGCATTGTGCGATCATCATAAGAAGAAGTGAGTACTGGCATACATTCCAGTTATTTGCAGCCAGGATATCCTGGGAGCGCTGGTTCAAAATGGCATTTAAAGTCAGCTTGTCCTTTCCAGGCTCCTTTGTTACATTGAAGGTCATAGAGTAAGCACATGGGTAAAGATTCATCTCATGAAGATCTTCATGCACATAAATATTGGTCATAATACGACGGCTGTATGGATTATTCTTCAGATCATAAAGAACACGGTCTACCTGATCCATCATGCCTTCTTTGTACTGATGCTTCACACCCAGCTGATAACCATACGCTTTTCCAATGGAGCCATTCTCGTCAGCCCAGCTATCCCAGATATGGCTGTGAAGGTCATGAATGTTGTTTGATTTCTTCTGCCAGATCCAGAGGATCTCATCCATAGCGCTCTTTAATGCGGTCTTGCGAAGGGTCAGCGCTGGAAATTCCTTTCTCAGATCATAACGGTTCACAACACCAAAACGTTTGATCGTATAAGCAGAAGTGCCATCCTCCCACACTGGCCGGACCTTCTCCCCTTCTGTACTGGTTCCGTTCTCAATTACGTCTTTACACATATCTATAAAAATATGATCAGCTAAACTCATACCTGTCTTTTTCCTCCTGGTCTCCATTGTGCGTTCTTTATAGCAACACGATACTTGGCTGCCAGAGTCTCTCCACACCAAGTATCTCGCTGCTTTTCATACTTCAACAATTTTAGCATAGATTCCTGTAAATAACAAGTTCTTTGCCCTCCTGTCTCACTCCTGCTTGCTCTGGTTTTATTGTTTTTTCAAAGCCTTGTCAAATCACCTTTTTCTTTACAATCTTATTTTCCCGTGTTATAGTAAACCCCATGAAGAAAATTTTAATCCATTTACTGAAACCTCTTTCTTTTCTTCCTGCAATTCTGATGATGTATCTGATTTATTCATTTTCAGCCCAGACAGGGGAGGTGTCTGGAGAACTAAGCTATGAAGTCAGCTACCAGATT